>Ga0172366_10001740_pt1 | contig 17025 bp, 15 predicted proteins | sample LakKivSesite69cm_FD_114533 | JGI IMG/M metagenome (GOLD analysis project Ga0172366, IMG submission 114533) | Sediment microbial communities from Lake Kivu, Rwanda - Sediment site 69cm | ecosystem: Environmental > Aquatic > Freshwater > Lake > Sediment | place: Rwanda: Western Province, Lake... | reverse complement strand
GGAAAATGGATTTTTGATTTTCAGGAAGATTCGATTTTATGGTGCACTTCAGATGTTGGGTGGATAACAGGAATAACATATACTGTTTACTCGCCCTTATTAAATGGCATTACTACTTTAATCTTTGAGGGAGCTCCTGATTGGCCAACGCCGGACAGGTGGGCAAAAATTATTGAAAAATATGGAGTGACAATTTTTTATACCGCCCCAACGGCAATTAGAATGTTTGAAAAGTTAGATGGCAATATTGCTAATCAATATAAATTTGAAACCTTGAGGCTTTTGGGTTCGGTCGGAGAACCAATTGATGAAGATGCCTGGAATTGGTATTTTGAAAATGTTGGAAAGAAAAAATGCCCAGTTGTTGATACTTGGTGGCAGACAGAGTCGGGTGGGGTTTTGATAACTTCTTTGCCAGGGATCGGCCCCTTTAAACCTGCATTTGTGGGCTTACCATTTCCTGGCACAAAATTTGATATTTTGGACGAGAAGGGAAAGAAATGTAAGATAGGGGAAAATGGAAATTTGGTAATGCTTCCGCCTTTTGCCCCAGGATTATTAAGAGGAATTTACAAAGACCCAAAAAAATATTTAGAAACTTACTGGAGCCAATACGGAAAAGAAATTTACTTTACCTCTGACGCCGCCTATAAAGATAAAAATGGCTTAATTAGAATTGTTGGCAGGGTCGATGATGTACTAAAAGTTGCTGGCCATAGGATTTCAACTGGGGAATTAGAGGCGGCGGTAAATTTGCATCCAGAAATCACCGAATCGGCAGTCATTGGAATTCCAGATGAGATTAAAGGGGAAGTTCCGGTTGCCTTTGTAGTTTATAAAGGGGAAAAGGACAAAGAGGAAATAAAAAAGGAAGTTGTAGAGCAAATCAGAAAGCAGATTGGGCCAATTGCCTTGCCAAAAGAAGTTTATTTAGTTGAGGATTTGCCAAAAACGAGGTCGGGGAAAATAATGAGGAGAATTTTAAAAAGACTATTTACTGGAGAGGAATTGGGAGATTTATCCACCTTAGCGAATCCCGAAAGCGTAGAGAAGATTAAACAAATTTTAGGAAGATAATGAAAAAAATCCTTCTTGCAATTTACGACGATTTTACGCGGAAAATATATGTAGAACTTTTTCATAAGGAAAGATTCGAAGTGTTAGAAACCAGTAACGGAAAAGAAGCATTAAGTTTAGCTGTAAAAGAAATTCCTGATATAATTTTAGTTGACATTTTTTTATCAGAAATTAAAGGTTTTGAGTTAGTGGGACTTTTAAAAAAAGAAGCCGTTACTCAGAAGATTCCAATGATTATTTTTACTCAGATAGAAAAAAAAGAGGATAGGCTCAAAGCAGCGGAGCTGGGGGCTAAAGATTTTATTGTCGGAACTACAACCCCTCCTCTCGATGTAGTTTTAAGGATTAAAACTCATTTGGGGGAACAAAAGACTTATCGGGTATTAATTCGAGAAGAGCAAGAGAGCGTCAAGGAATTATTAAAAGATTTGGGATATAGCCCCATTCTCAAATGTCCTCACTGCGGTTCCACCCTCCTTCTGTTTTTAATAAGAGATTTAAGTAAAGGTTTGAATTATTTTAAAGTTTCTTTCCTGTGTCCTAAATGTGGCTAAATATAAACGATTAAAAAATTATGCCTAAAACCAAAAAATTTATTCTTTGGTTTAACCAAATCTCTAAAAAAGATGTTCCATTGGTTGGAGGGAAAAATGCCTCTTTGGGAGAAATGTTGGGAAAACTTTCAAAAAAGGGCGTTCAAGTTCCTGATGGTTTTGCTTTAACAACCAAGGCTTACTGGTATTATCTAAAAACCAATAAAATTGATAAAAAATTAAAAGAAATTTTTAAAGATTTTAATCCAAAAAGCATTGAAAGTTTGCAGAAAATCGGAAAATTATCTCGCGAATTTATTATGAAAGGAGAAATTCCGAAAGATTTAAAAAGAGAAATAATTAATGGCTATAGGAAATTGGGCAAAAAATATGGTCAAAATCCGACTGTGGCAGTGAGGACCTCTGGCGTGGCAGAAGATACAGCTACTGCTTCTTTTGCCGGCCAATTTGAAACTTATTTAAACGTTTTCGGGGAAGAAAATGTGTTGGAAGCTGTAAAAAAATCAATTGCCTCAACATTCACCGACAGAGCTATTGCTTACAGGGAAGAAAAAGGATTTCCCCAATTGAAACTGGGGCTTTCTGTCGGCGTTCAGAAAATGGTAAGGTCGGATCTGGCATCCGCGGGCATCATCTTCACTTTAGATACGGAATCCGGGTTTAGAGATATTGTCATAATAAACTCTATTTTTGGAGTAGGAGAAATGATTGTAAAGGGAAAGGTTACGCCGGATCAATTCTGCGTTTTCAAGCCCACCCTTCGACTCACTCAGGGCAAGCTTTACAAGCCCGTAATTGTAAAAAATCTGGGGAGAAAAGACAAAAAATACATTTTTGACAAAAAAGGAGGATTGAAAGAGGTTGCTGTTTCTCAAAATGAAAGAACCAAATTTTCTTTAAATGATGAGGAGGTTTTAAAACTGGCTGAATGGGCAACAATTATAGAAGAACATTACGGAAAGCCGCAGGATATTGAATGGGCGAAGGATGGAAAAACCGGCGAATTATTCATAGTCCAGTCAAGACCCGAGACGGTTTACACTACAAAAAAGAATCAGTTTTATGAGGAATATAAGCTCAATACAAAAAAACAGCCGCTTTTAAATGGTATTGCGGTCGGAAACAAAATTGGTAAAGGAAAGGTAAAGATAATTGAGAATGTTTCAAAAATCGGAGAATTCCAAAAAGGAAAAGTTTTGGTAACCAGAATGACCGATCCCGATTGGGTGCCGGTAATGAGAATTGCTTCGGCTATTATAACTAATGAGGGTGGTCGCACATGTCACGCCGCCATCGTCTCTCGCGAATTGGGGATTCCGGCTATTGTGGGCGCAAAAAACGCAACCCGCATATTGAAAACCGGAGATACGGTCACAGTGGATTGCAGCAGTAATACGGGTAAAGTCTTTTCAGGAGACGTTCCTTTTGAAATTAAAAGATACGATTTGAAAAAGGTGCCCAAATTAAAAACTAAAATTATGATAAATATTGGCGCGCCCGACATTGCCTTCAAAACCTCTTTTTTGCCAAATGAAGGAGTAGGATTGGCCCGAATTGAATTTATTTTAGCCGAGAAAATCAGAATTCATCCTTTAGCTCTTTATCATTATCAACAGATAAAGAATAAAAAAATAAAAGCTGAAATTGATAAATTAACTTTTGGTTACAAAGATAAAAAACAATATTTCGTTGATAAATTAGCTGAGGGGATTAGCCAAATCGCCGCCGCTTTTTATCCAAAACCAGTGATTGTCAGACTTTCGGATTTCAAAACGAGTGAATACGCGGCATTAATTGGTGGAAGCGCCTTTGAACCTCAGGAATCAAATCCAATGTTGGGCTGGAGAGGGGCCTCAAGATATTACGATGAAAAATTTAGACCAGCCTTTGAAATGGAATGTCAGGCACTTAAAAAAGCCAGAGAAGTTTTTGGCCTGAAAAATATCTGGGCAATGGTTCCCTTTTGCCGGACTCCTGAAGAAGGAAAGAAGGTTTTAGATTTAATGGAAAAAAATGGCCTTGTCCGCCGAAGCTCATTGAGCGAAGGCGGAATTAAAAAGAAATTATCCTCCTTCGCTAAAGCTACGGAGGATGACGATAATCTAAAGATTATCGTCATGTGTGAGATTCCTTCAAATGTGATTTTGGCTGATAAATTTTTGGAAATTTTTGATGGAATGAGTATCGGCTCCAACGATTTAACTCAATTAGTTTTGGGATTAGATAGAGACTCGGCTCAGGTTGCTAAAGTAGGCGACGAGAGAAATGAGGCGGTGAAAGAAATGATTGCTAAGGTAATTCAAGAATGTAAAAAAAGAAAAAAATATTGCGGAATTTGCGGCCAGGCACCGTCAGATTATCTGGAATTTGCCGAATTTCTGGTAAAAGAGGGGATTGAATCAATTTCTTTGAATCCGGACACAGTAATTAAAACAATCTTAGCTCTATCTAAAAAATAAAGGTCGGAAGTAATTAGTAATCATTAAACATTTATAATTAAACTATGGCGAAAATTACTTTATCAATTATTAAGGCGGATATTGGGAGTATTGGGGGGCACATCAAGCCAAGTCAAAAACTCTTGAAGGTAGTTGAAAATTATGTGAAAGAAAAGGGTAGGGGATTAATTATTGATTCTTATATTGGGTACACCGGAGATGATATTGCTATTTTGACGACTCACAAAAAGGGTGTCTCGAATCCAAAAATTCACAAACTTTGCTTGGATGCTTTTTTGGCTGGCACCAAAATTGCCAAAGCTCAAGGTCTTTATGGAGCGGGTCAAGACATTTTAAAAACTGCATTTTCTGGAAATGTAAAAGGAATGGGACCTCAGGTTGCCGAAATGGAAATTGAAGAAGGGCCGGCAGAACCATTTTTGATGTTTATGGCAGACAAAACCGAACCCGGCGCTTTCAACTTTCCTCTTTACTTGGCTTTTACTGACCCGATGCATTGTGCCGGTTTAATTTTATCGCCGAGAATAAAACAAGGATTTAAATTCGTGATTATGGACGTGAATTATACTAAAACAGATAGAATTATTGAATTGGTTAGCCCCGAAGAAACTTATGATATCGCTGCTCTTTTAAGAGATACAGGTCGCTTTGTAGTCGAATCAATTTTTTCTCGAGCTTCGGGAGAACAGGTGGTTTCGGCCTCTACGACCAGATTACACAACATTGCTGGAAAATATGTTGGCAAAGATGATCCGGTAATGTTAATTAGAACCCAGCACGGTTTTCCAGCTACTGGAGAAATTCTTTCTCCCTATACCATCGGCCATTTTGTTTCAGGTTTTATGCGAGGTAGTCATAACGGCCCCTTGATGCCGGTTAAGAAAAATTCTCCAATTTCCTTTTTCGATGGCCCGCCGATTGTTAGTTGTTTGGCTTTTTCGGTAAAAAGTGGTAAATTAACTGAGCCAGCCGATTGTTTTGATCAACCTTATTGGGATTATGTCAGAAATAAAGTCTCTCAAAAAGCAGAAGAAATTAGGAAACAGGGTTTTTCTGGAGCAGCCATGTTGCCAATGTCAGAATTGGAATACACCGGGGTGATGGAGACTTTAAAAGAATTGGAAAAGAGATTTAAAATTAGGAAAAAATAATGCTAACTTTATCGGCAAAAATTAGAAAAGATCTCGGAAAACGAGCAAAATCTTTAAGAAAAAAAGGCATTTTGCCCGGGGTTTTGTATGGGCCAAAAATAAAAACAGCCACTCCTCTTGAAATCAATTTGAAAGAATTTGAGAAAATTTATAAAGATACTGGAGAGAGTTCTTTGATTTCGCTGGAAGTTGACCCTTTGACGGGCTCAGGGCAAGCTAAAAAGTTTTTAGTTTTAATTCACGAACTAGCCCGGCATCCTCTTACTGAAAAGCCAATTCATGTCGATTTTTATCAGCCGAGACTTGAAGAAGAAATTGAGGCAAGAATTCCTTTAATTTTCGAAGGCGAGACATTGGCAGTAAAGGATTTAGGAGGGACTTTGGTTAAAAATATTTCCGAATTAATAGTCAAAGCCTTACCTCAGAATCTTCCCCATGAAATTAAGGTTAACATCGAGAAGCTAAAAACTTTTGGAGATAGTATTAAAATTTTGGATTTAAAGTTACCTGAAGGAGTAAAAGTTCAAAGAAGCCCCGAAGAAATTGTGGCTCATGTTTTAGCTCCAGGAAAAGTAGAGGAAGAGCTGGTAAAACCAGTCGAGACTACAACCCCCCCGCCACATCCTCCCGCTTCGCTGGCCCCTAAAGTGGAGGAGGTTGAAAAAGTAGAAGAAAAAAAGGAAGAGAAGGAAGTTAAAGAAAAACCCAAATGAAAACCCTCTCCTTCTTAAAATTAGTTCTATTTTCTTTATTATTTTTGGTTTTTATTTTGCCGAATTTTCAAATTTTAGCTGAGGAAGAAAAGACTTCTCAAGAGCAAGGGAGCGCGGAGCAAAATTCTAATTCTCCTAATTTAGAAGGATTGACCCCGGTTGAAGAACGACAAATATTGGAAGAGGAATTAAAAAAGCTGGAAGAGCAAATTGTTAAATATGAAACAGATATAACTAAAACAGAGCAGGAAAGGAAAACCCTTCAAAATCAAATTTATATTTTAAAGACAAAAATTGAAAAATTAAATCTTCAAATTCAAGAATCAAATGTAATGATTGAAGATGTTGGTCTCCAAATTAAAGATACCGAATCCTCAATTGAAAAAACTTCCTCAAAAATTGAAGATTCCCGCCAACAATTATCCATTATTTTAAGAACTATTTATGAAAACGATCAAAAGTCGCTCATTGAAATTTTACTTTCCGAAGAGGAGCTCTCTAATTTTTTTGATGATTTAACATCATTAGAAGCCCTGAATTCTAAAAATGAGGAACTTTTGGAAGATATTAAAAACCTGAAATCTTATTTAGAGACTCAAAAGCAATCCCTGGATGAAGAAAAGGCAGACGTGGAAAGATTACTCAAGATTCAGCTTCTCCAAAAAGGGGAGAGTGAGAAAACTAAAAAGGACCAGGAATACTTTTTAAAATTAACCGAAACCCAATATCAGAAATATCTCAAGGAAAAAGAGGAAACCGAGAAAAAAGCAGCCGAAATTAGAGCCAGGATTTTTGAATTAATTGGAGTTCCGGAAGCTCCTACCTTTGGCGAAGCTTTGGAAATTGCCAAATATGTAGAAAGAATAACTGGAGTGAGACCAGCTCTTTTATTAGCGGTTATGACCCAGGAATCGAATATTGGGAAAAATGTTGGCCAGTGTTATCTCAAAAATCTGGCTACCGGAGATGGGGTGACCTCTGATGGAAAACTAGTATCCAAAGTAATGAAACCTTCACGAGATATAGAACCATTTTTACAAATTACCAAAGAGCTGGGAAGAGACCCTTATAATACTCCGGTTTCTTGTCCTATTCCCAGCGTAGGAGGATATGGAGGGGCGATGGGACCGGCTCAGTTTATTCCATCTACCTGGATGTTGTATAGAGATAAAGTAAAGGCAATTACCGGGAAGGCAGCCGATCCCTGGGATATCAAAGATGCTTTTTTAGCCGCCGCTTTGTATTTAGCCGATTACGGGGCAACTAAACAAACCTCTGATGCTGAGTGGAAAGCAGCCATGATTTATTTTTCTGGCACGACCAATACAAAATACCGATTTTATGGAGATTCGGTAATAAAAATTGCTAGCCAATACGAAGAAGATATTAAGGTAATCGAGGGAAGTGGATTAACCCAACTTTGATTTAAGTACTGAGATTATTGGTTCTAAATCCCCGTTTAAAATTTTTTCAATACCGTGCCAGCTTTTTTTAATACGATGGTCAGTCACTCTATCTTGGGGGAAATTATAAGTTCTAATTTTTTCTGCCCTTTTTGCCCAGCCAATCTGGGCTTTTCTTTCTTCACCCAGTTCTTTTAACTTCTGCTCCTCTTTTTTTTCTAAAAGTTTAGCTTCCAAAATCGCTATTGCATTTTCTTTATTTTGTAATTGGTTTCTTTCAGTTTGAGAAGTGACTACAATTCCCGTTGGCAAATGAGCAATTCTGACGGCGGTCATTCTTTTATTAACATATTGGCCGCCAGGCCCTGAAGATTTATAAAAATCAATTTTTAATTCTTCTGGTTTTATTTTGATTTCAGCTTTTTTTGGTTTTGGAAAAATGGCAACTGTGGCAGTGGAAGTATGAATTCTTCCTGACCTTTCGGTTTCAGGAATTCGCTGAACTCTATGAACACCCCCTTCATATTTCATTTTTGAAAAGACATCGCCATTTCCCAGCTCAAAAATTATTTCTTTAAAACCACCCAATTCAGTTAGGTGAGAAGATAGAACTTTTTGCCACCAACCCTGAGAGAAGGCATATTTTGAATACATTTTAAAAAGATCTCCAGTAAACAAACTGGCTTCTGCTCCTCCTGTCCCAGCTCTAATTTCAACAACTACTGCCTGAGGTTCGATGGATTCCTCGCCCTGCATTAATTTTTTTAATTCTTTTTCTAAAACTTTTTCTTTTTCTTGAAGTTGAGTTATCTCAGTTTCGGCTAAAGAAACTAATTCTGGATCCTCCTTTGCTGAAATTATCAATTTATTCTCTTCAATTTTGTTTTTAAAATCTTCAAGCTCCTTTCCTTTTTCAATAATTTTTTCAAGGAATTTTTTTCTTTCCAAAATCTTATTAAATCTTTCCCAATCAGAAATCAACTCAGGGTCGCTGAGTTGTTGAAAGAGTTTATCGTATTCCTTTTCGATATCCTCAAGGCCAACCATGATTATTTTTTTCTTCTTTTTGATAACTCCTCTTTCTTTGCTAACCTCTTCCTAAATTTTTGGACCTGACCCATTGTATCAATAATTCTCTCCCGGCCAGTATAAAAAGGATGACATTTTGAGCAAATCTCAACTTCTATAAATTCTTTAGTTGAGCCTACAGTAAAAGTATTCCCGCAAGCACATTTGACCTGAGCATTGGGATAATATTTTGGATGGATGTTTTGTTTCATATTCCTTGAAGGGTGGTGGGTGGGTTGTAGTCTTTTTTCATATGATATAATAGTACTATATTTAATGAAGAAATCAAGGGCTTGATTTAATTTTAAAATATGATACATTAAATATTGAATTTATTTATGGCTGAAACTAAGGAAAAACCCCTGAAGGAAAGCCCCAAAAGAGAACAAGTTCCCTATAGGGCAGGCAAACTTTCTACGGGACAGACAAAAATTGAAAAAGTTGGTTTTAAACTCGATACCGAGGAAATGGCTCAGGCGGGTTTGCATTTTGGCCATCGGACTTCGAGGGTGCATCCCAAAATGATGCCTTATTTACATGGGATAAGAAATACTGTTCATATTATTGATTTAGAAAAGACAAAAGAAAAATTTGAAGAGGCCTTAAAATTTATTCGGCAACTCATTTCGGAAAATAAAATCCTATTAATGGTTGGAACAAAAATTCAGGTTAAAGAACTGGTAAAAGAAATGGCAATTGAATGCGGCCTACCTTATGTTAATGAAAGATGGCTAGGGGGGGCTTTTACTAATTTTGGAATAATAAAAAAAAGAATAGAATATTTTAAGGACTTAGAAAAGAAAAAAGCCGGAGGAGAGTTGGAAAAATATACTAAAAAAGAAAGAGCTAAGATTGACGAGGAATTGAGGGATTTGGAAATAAAATTCGGAGGAATAAAAAATTTAGAGGGGTTACCAGATGCTATTTTCGTTTTGGATATGAAAAAAGAGAATCTGGCAGTCAAAGAAGCTAAGATGAAGGGAATAAAAGTAATTGGGATAGCTGATACCAATATTGATCCCACCTTGGCTGATTATCCTATTCCGGCTAATGATGACGCCATTTCTTCGGTGAAATATATATTAGAGAAAGTGAAAGAAGTAATTAAAAAAGCAAAACCTAAAATCAAATAAGCTAAAGCTTCTTTTTCACCTGCGTTTTTATAAATAAAAACTTGGTAAATGATAACTATTGAACAAATTAAACAACTTAGGGAAGAAACTGGCGTTTCAATATCCGAATGTAAAAAGGCTTTAGAGGAAGCTAAAGGTGATTTTCGGAAAGCAAAAGAAATTTTAAATAAATGGGGTAAAGATTTTGCAAAAAAGAAAATAGAAAGGGAAACAAAGGAAGGAATAATTGAAAGTTATATTCATCCAAATAAAAAAATTGGGGCAATGGTCGAACTTCAATGCGAATCAGATTTTGTAGCCCGGTCTGAAGATTTTCAAAGGTTAGCCCACGAGTTATGTCTTCAAATTGCGGCAATGAATCCTACCAAAGCAACTCTTTTGCGGCAACCCTGGATAAGAGATGAAACAAAAACTGTTAAGGATTTGATTAATGAGTACATTGCTAAAATTGGGGAAAATATTGTGATAAAAAGATTTACGAGATATGAGTTATGAATCGATAGCTATAATTATTTTAGCGGTGAGTTTTTTGGGAATGATGGTTATTATTTTTCGGAAAATTCCGGCTTTAGTTGAATTACCAGTTTTACCCCAGAAAAAAGCTTGCCCATTATTTTCGAAATTAAAAGAGAAAATTCGGGTCATACATCCTTTTAAATCTCTGTCTTCCGAAATATTTTTACAAAAAATTTTGACAAAAATTAGAATTATAAGTTTAAAAACCGATAATAAAACTTTTAACTGGCTTCAAAAATTAAGAGAAAGAACTCGAAAAAAGAAAATTGGGGAAAATGATAATTATTGGGAAGAAATAAAAAAAACAACCAAAAAATAATGCCAGGGTAGCTCAATTGGTAGAGCAGCGCTTTTGTAAAGCGAAGGTTTTGGGGGTTCGATTCCTCTCCCTGGCTCTTGACAAAGGTTTTTGAGAGAGTAAAATCAAAATTAGAAGAGACAAAAATATGGCTAAAAAGAAAGAAAAAAAGAAAAAGTGCGGTTGTGGATGAAACTTTGGGAATAAAAGACAGAGAGATTAAAAATCAGGAGTCTCTTCCTGATTTTTTGTCGAAAATTCGGAGCGACGGAAAGTACCTTGAAAAATCAATAATGGGATAAGTCAGTCCTTCGGCGAGCTCAGGACTAATACTGAGCCTGTCGAAGTATCAGATTTTTAGAGTTGTCCCGAACTTAAATCATTCTGAGAGTTTGATCCTGGCTCAGGATGAACGCTGGCGGCGTGGATAAGGCATGCAAGTCAAGGGACTCCAATTGATGAAAATCAATTGGTGGACCGGCGAACGGGTTAGTAACACGTAGATTACCAACCCCAAAGACGGGCATAACCAGTCGAAAGATTGGCTAATTCCCGATAGTCCCCGCCTTCTATGCTGTGTGTAATTTGGTTTTAAAAAGTGATAGCTGTAATTAAAAAATAAACAGCACATAACTAAATACATAGAGCTTAGAAGGCGGGGTAAAGGAGCAATCCACTTTGGGATGGGTCTGCGGCCTATCAGCTAGTTGGTAAGGTAATGGCCTACCAAGGCTATGACGGGTAGGGGAGATGAGAGTCTGTTCCCCAACAAGGACACTGCGACATGGGTCCTACTCCTACGGGAGGCAGCAGTCGAGAATATTGGTCAATGGGGGAAACCCTGAACCAGCGACGCCGCGTGCAGGAAGAAGGGCTTCGGTCTGTAAACTGCTTTTCTGGAGGATGACTCCCGCAAGGGAAGACAGTACTCCAGGAATAAGGGGGTGCCAATTCTGTGCAAAATGGTGCAGAATGGTTGTAGTAATACAACCTAAGCAAATTCGGCTTATATGCGGGAAAGCTAAAGCTACCGCGTCTTGTCAAAATTTAGACAAGACTTGCTTTAGACAATCCGCAGGGAAGTTAAATTATTATATAATGGAAGATACCCGAAGATTTATATTGGAGTTGAAGGTAGAGATAAATTCCTTTCTCTAATCAAACCCTATATATTACCTTGTCTTTCTCACAAATTACCTCCATTGTAATTTAACCCCTCAGAGACTAAGACTTTTAGTCAAGATGGTAGGGAAATATTTAACTGCCATAATACGCCGAACCCCCATTAGATCTTGAATTTATCCAATGGGGTGAAGATATAGTCCGAAACTAGTAAATAAATTTACTAGAATTCAGCCAGCAGCAGCGGTAAGACAGAACCCCCGAGCGTTATCCGGATTTATTGGGCGTAAAGGGTCCGTAGGCGCCCCGACAAGTTTTCTGTTAAATCTCCTGGGCTTAACCTAGGAGCTGCAGGAAAAACTGGCGGGGTAGAGGGCATTAGAGGTGGATGGAACGGTCGGTGTAGGGGTGAAATCCGTTGATATCGACCGGAACACCAAAAGCGAAGGCATTCCACTGGGGTGGCCCTGACGCTGAGGGACGAAAGCGTGGGGAGCAAAAAGGATTAGATAAATCCCGTTCCGGCTCCACAAAACGGAACAAAGGGTGTCCCCTCTGACGGTGATGTCAGAGTGCGCATCTAGCTATATCGGGGAAGCCCGTCAGTCGGCGGGTAATCCCGAGGGAAGCAAGCGTGCCCGGCACGTATTTGCCCCGTAGAGACTATGTAAATTCAGATGATAGAAAATGACTAAGTCATTTTTGTCTAATAAATGTAAAGAAGTTATTTTAGGTTCATTATTGGGAGATGGATTATTAAAGATTCAAGATCAATATAAGAATGCTCGTTTTTCTTTTCGTCATTCCATTAAACAGCAGGAATATTTCTTTTGGAAGATTAACCAACTGAAAGAAATTTCTGGCGAGAAATGTTGGTGGAAACAAGAGAAAAATAATTTAGGCGGAGTAATGCTTCGTTATCAAAGCATTGCAACGGATGTATTAACAGACTTGCACAGACTAACCCATAAAAATAGCCAGATGGTTATTCGACGCAAGTGGCTAAATAAATTAACCCCCTTGTCATTAGCTGTATGGTGGTTAGATGACGGCTCGTTAATTACTAATGGTCGTCGCGGTGTGATTTGTACCGATCCATTTTCTTATAGTGAACAAAAATTATTAGCTCGTTATCTCTTAAAGGTATGGGGTATCAAAGTTCACATAGGAAAGATAAAACGAGAGTATAATGGGAAAACCAGAGAATACTATCGTTTATGGATCCGTTCGAGCGAAGAATTAATGAAATTACTGCGGCTTATCTTGCCGTATGTAAAAGTGGCTTCGATGTTACCTAAAGTATTACTTCTTTACAAAAATTCTAATTTACAGCAACGCTGGATTTCTGAAGTAAATAAATTAACAGGTTTTTCTTTCCCAGTTATAGAAAAATATCTTAATGAAAAGAAAAGCAAGTGGAAAAACTTCAGAAAATGATATAGTCCGATCCTCCGAGCAATCGGGAGCGCAAAAGTAAAAAAATTTGACCCTTGTAGTCCACGCTGTAAACTATGGACACTGGCTATCTGAAGTGTCGACCCTTCGGGTGGCGAAGCTTACGCGTTAAGTGTCCCGCCTGGGAAGTACGACGGCAACGTTAAAACTCAAAGGAATAGACGGGGACCTACACAAGCGGTGGATCATGTGGCTCAATTCGACAACAAGCGAGGAACCTTACCAGGGCTTGACAGGCTAGTGAAATCCTGGAGAAATCTGGGACTACCCACAAGGACACTAGCCCAGGTGCTGCATGGTTGATACCTTATAAAGGTATGCGACCCACTAGAGAGCAATCTTTAGTGATAAAAATCAGCTCATAACGGTGAACCCCAAACTCTTCTATGATAAAATAGAAGAATGGGCAACACCGTGGGAAGTACGAGTACTAATTTTTGTAATTTTTTCTCAAACGAGAAAGATGCTTATATTCTTGGTTTATGGTGCGCTGATGGTTATTGGTGGTCAAGTTCAATTGGATTAAGTAATATAGATTCTGATTTGATTGGTATATTCCAAAGATTCTTAAAAAGACATTTTCCTGAAGATAGAATAAGGTTTAACCGTAACCATTTATTCGTAAATAGCCGACCATTATTAAGAGAATTTATTTTATCCAAGAAGAAATTGGATGGATTGAAAAACGCTGGAGCAGTCAGAGCTTATTTTGCTGGACGTTTCGATGGCGAAAGTGCAAAAACTTTTTGTCTATATATCTCACGCTATGAGGTGGAAAAATTTTTAAATAATATTCTACCTTATTCAGCGAAATTACAAAAATTAGTACTCGTACCCCGTAGAGACTTAACTCTCGCAAGGGCTAAGAGAGTGAAATGATGGTAACCCATCATTAAACGCTGGCCCCGCACTTAAAGCGGGAAATGGTATAGTCCATACCATAAGTAATTATGGAAGAATATGGTCGTCAGCAGGTATCTTGAGACGCATCCTTAAATGGCACAACCTGCGCAACCCTTACCCTATGTTTTATTTGTCATAGGGAACTGCCCGGGATAACCGGGAGGAAGGTGAGGATGACGCCAAATCAGCATGGCCCTTTGATGCCCTGGGCTGCACACGTGATACAATGGCCGTTACAATGGGTCGCTAAGGCGTAAGCCGGAGCTAATCCCATCAAAAACGGTCTTAGTTCGGATTGAGGTCTGAAACCCGACCTCATGAAGCCGGAATCGCTAGTAATCGCCAATCAGCCACGTGGCGATGAATATGTTCCTAGGTCTTGTACTCAGTCCTAAAGGCGCTCGGCAGCATATATTGCTAGAAGGTTAAAATCCTTCCCTCTAAACCCGTTTTAGAGCGTAGTCGAAGAGAAAGACTATTTCCGCGAGGAGTAGTCTGAAGGTCTTGATGTGGCAAAACACAGCCCTTCATGTTATACGAAGCACATCGACCCATGCAGGTAGCGGTGAGTCATGGGGAAGATGCTATAAACAAACTTCGAAGGGATGTGCGGAACAGTGGTATATGTAACCCGAGGAGATCTTGTGGCAAAATAGGACAATGGACACCACAAGAAGTCAGCTGCGTCATAGTACCGAAGCACATAAAAAATTTATGTGCTCGGGAAGGACAAAACCGGTTGTTTCTCCTGATTATATCGTTGGACTCACTGATGGAGAAGGATGCTTTTATGTCTTAGTAAGACCACCATATAATCGTAATGGAGGAGCGATGGTTCAACTATGTTTCTTCATTAAAGTTAAAGAGAAGGATAAAGAAATGCTCAAGAAAGTATGTAATACACTCGGTTGCGGAGCAGTATACTTCCAACACGAAAAGAGAATAAATCATGCCCAGTGTTATCGGTATACTGTCAATACGCACCGTGATATTTTTGGGAAAATTATTCCTTTTTTCCAGAAATACAGGTTGAACAGTAATTCAAAACAAAGAAGTTTCAGAATGTTCTGTGAAATTGCTGAATTAGTTCGAAATGGCGCACATCATACTAAAGAAGGCATTGAACAAATTCAACAAATGAAGAAAAAAATGAACCCTCGTACCGGGCTCGCGTAGTGCGGGAAATCCGCTTGCTACGTGGGAACTCGAAGCAATCCTAGCTATCGAAATCCGCCCGTCACACCAGGAGAGCTGACAGTACCCGAAGTGCCCCGCAAGGAGAGCTAAGGTAAGGTCAGTGATAAAGGTGAAGTCGTAAGTAAGTTGCGACCTCTAAAGATAACTTTAGAGAAAAACTTGGCTATGTGCTGGAACATCTGTGTATCTGGAGCTATGCATGTTAAAATTAATTAATATGCGTGAAAAAGTTTCCAGTGCAGATAATCAGCAGGGAAGTCTTAGTGACCCTTCAGAGACTACACGCCGAGCTCCTCTAATTAAGGCTTATCTTCTTGGAGCATTACACGATGGAACATTCAGCAGCAATAAAAGATTTCGGATTTCGCAAGTTGGTACCGATTGGCTTAAGATCTTACAAGGACTTTTTAGAAAGTTAGACTATAACTCTTGGATTTATAAAGAAGGAAAATACCGAAAAGTATATGTTCTTGAGACGCTGGCAGATTTTTTGGATTTTAATTTCAACCCATTAGAATTGAAAACTGAAGAAGAAAAGATTGGTTATATTAAAGGATTTTTTGATGCCGAAGGCGGTATTCCAAGAGATGAAAAAGCAAGATTTTATATCCAATTAGTTCAGAATGATAGAGAGAAGTTAGTAAAGATTAAAAAACTTCTAAATGATTTAAGAATAGAAACAGGTAAAATCCATAATCCAAGCCATTCCGTAGATCCAGATTATTGGAGAATGTATGTTCTTGCGAAGTCACAGCAAAGTTTCCTAAAAAAGATAGGGACTTGGCATCCAAGAAAGATTAAAACTTTAAAACAGAGGATGATGATATAGTCCATGCTCTATAGCGATATAGGGAGAAACATGAACAAGGCATCGGTAGCGGAAGCTGTCGATGGATCAATCAATTTAATTTTTAGTGTTGACTGGAATTGCCCAGCCCTTTCCACTTTTTGATTTTCTATATTCTAAAGAAGAACAGGGAGTGGAAAGTTATTCTTTCTTCGTGAAATTATTTCTCGGAGAAAGGGCGGGGTAATTCCAAGGTATTGATCGAGGAACCTTAAATTTCGATCCGGGACAACTCTAAAAACCTGACCCTTCGATAAACCTTTCGGCAGTGAGCTCAAGGCCGAACTGCTCAGGGGTCAGTCCTGAGTAAAGTCGAAGAACTGATAAAAACGCCACTCAGTTGAGGTGGCTTTTTTATTATCGGGTCTTTTGGTAAAATAATTAAAGAATTGACCCTCTGGCAATTCGGCCAAAAGAAATCATGGAAGAAAAAGACGGCTTAACTAACTTTTTATCAAATTACTGATATAGAGCTTTTAAATATTGATACCAAAACCACTAGATAACCAAAACGCGGCTTAAAAGCCGCGTTTTCCAATATATCGGACAACATTTTTTCTGAGAGAATACCTTTTAGCCTAAAAAGAGCTTTCCTTTCGACTCGATTTTTCGTAAAAAAAGCTCAATTTCTTCGGGTTTATAAATTCGGTAATTATTTATCGGGTTACGATAGGGGTTTAATTTCCCCGTTTTGTCCCAGTTCCGCACAGTGAGGGGAGTAACCCCTAATAAATTAGCCACTTCTTTAACGGTAAGATATCTTTTCTTAACCTTAGGTATTTTGATATGGTGAAGTTTTACCGGTATTTTGTTCATATTTATTAATGTTTATTAATCTTTTTTTCCACATAAACCTTAATAAAGTTATTATTTTATTTTAGAGTTATCAAAACCCTTTGTCAATAGTGGATAACTCCTAACCATATCGGAAGGGGGTCGGGGAAACCGAAGGGTTCTCCGACCCCTCTCCGATGTATTTTGATTTTTCCACAGCTTGACAGCCATTCATTATGCTATAATAGAAGAATCTCGATGGTCGAGATTTTAGTTACCTCTTCTAACCGATGGACATTAGAAGAAGAACTTCAAAAAAATATACGTTCCTTAGAGAAACAGCTCAGAAATCTGG
>Ga0172366_10001739_pt1 | contig 17027 bp, 26 predicted proteins | sample LakKivSesite69cm_FD_114533 | JGI IMG/M metagenome (GOLD analysis project Ga0172366, IMG submission 114533) | Sediment microbial communities from Lake Kivu, Rwanda - Sediment site 69cm | ecosystem: Environmental > Aquatic > Freshwater > Lake > Sediment | place: Rwanda: Western Province, Lake... | reverse complement strand
CGGCAGGGGTCCGGTTTTCGGCTGGGCAAAACCCGTGCCGATCAATCCCAATAATTTCCGCGACAAAAGATGGGGGTCTTTGAAGGTGGCTGCCGCCGGCCCCGCCGTCAATTTTTTTGTCGCCATAATTTTCGCGCTTTTAATCAGATTTTTGAATTTGCCAGATTCCTTTTTTCTTTTTTTCAGCATTATCGCGATTTATAATTTTTTGTGGGGCATTTTCAATCTTTTGCCCCTTCCCCCTTTTGACGGATCTTGGATTTTGTTCAGCTTGTTGCCGGAAAAATGGCAGGGGGTAAGAGTTTTCCTGCAGGAGTACGGCCTGATTATCATCCTTTTTATTATTTTTTTCGGATTGGGTCTGCTTGCAAAGGCGGCCGAATTTCTTTTTTATCTTGTTTCGGGCCAGCCATTTTTGTTTTGAAGCATTGACAATTTCAAGCGGTTTTGATATTTTGAAGCGTAAACCCCATTAGAGGTTGGCAGGTTGAAAAAAGCGCAGAGAAAAAAACTTCCACCCTTTTTAGGGTTTTCATTTTAATTTTTAATTTTTGACTTTTAACTTTTAACTTTCTACCGTGCCGACAATTCGCCAATTAATTAAAAAAGGAAGAAAGAGCGGGAAGAAAAGGCCGAAGGCCCCGGCTTTGGGATTTGGATTTAATGTCTTAAAAAACAGGCCCAAAGATTATCCTTCTCCTTTCAAGCGCGGAGTTTGTTTGAAAGTGTTCACGTCCACCCCGAAAAAACCTAATTCCGCTTTGCGGAAGGTTGCCAGGGTTCGTTTGACAAACGGTATGGAGGTAACCGCCTATATTCCCGGCGAAGGCCATAACCTGCAGGAGCATTCCGTTGTCGTTATCCGGGGAGGAAGAGTAAAGGACCTGCCCGGAGTGCGATACCACATAGTCCGGGGAATGCTTGACGCCGGCGGAGTTGAAGGAAGAAAGCAGGGCCGGAGCAGATACGGAGCGAAAAGAGCGAAATAAAAACATAAAGATATAAAAACCTAAAAACATAAAATCTGAAAAACGAGAACGCAAAAACTATTTTTTATATTTTTAAGCTTTTAAATTTTTAAAACGATGGCGAGAAGAAAAATCGCAAAAAGAGAAATAGCGCCCGATCCTTTGTACGATAACGAAACAGTGGCAAGATTTATCAACCAGATAATGCGAAGGGGCAAGAAAACCACAGCCAGAAAAATCGTTTACGGCGCTTTTAGCATTATAAAAGAAAAAACAAAAAAAGACCCGCTGGAAATTTTCAACCAGGCGCTTAACAACGCCGCCCCTTCTTTGGAAGTGAAGCCGCGGAGAATCGGCGGAGCCACCTATCAGGTTCCCAACGAGGTAAGGGGAGAAAGAAAGATAGCTTTGGCCGTTCGCTGGATAATTAAGGGAGCCCGGGCGAAAAAAGGCAAGCCCATGGAAGAAAAAATAGCCCAGGAGCTGATGGACGCGGCAAATAACGCCGGTTTCGCCATAAAAAAGAAAAGCGACACCCACAGAATGGCGGAAGCCAACAGGGCGTTTGCTCATTTTGCGTGGTGAATGAGCTACGAAATACGAATTTTTTACGAATATACGAACATGAATATACGAAAATAAACAATGAAAGAAATAAAAAGAAAAGATTTGGTTTATCCTGATTTGTGTTATCAGATAATGGGAGCTTTGTTTGTCGTCTGGACGGAAGTGGGATTTGGGCACAAGGAGCGATTTTATCAGAAAGCTGCTGGAAAAGAGTTTAAAAATAGGAGATTAAAATTTAAAGAACAGCTGCCGGTTAAAATCTATTACAAAAAAGAACCAATTGGAATATATTATTTTGATTTTTTAATTGAAGATAAAATTATATTAGAATTAAAGGTGAGAGATTATTTCTCAAAGAAAGATATAACCCAAATATACGGATATTTAAAAGCCAAGAATTTAAAATTAGGATTAATTGTCCATTTTACAAAAAGCGGGGTTAAATTTAAAAGAGTGGTTAATCTTATTTAAATCAGATTCGTATATTCGTATTTTTTCGTATTTCGTAGCAAATTTATGCCAAGAATTTACCCTTTAGAAAGATTCCGCGACATTGGAATTATCGCCCACATTGACGCCGGGAAGACAACCGTCAGCGAACGGATTCTTTTTTATACCGGAATATCTCATAAAATCGGCGAGGTTCACGACGGCAAAGCCGTTATGGACTGGATGGAGCAGGAGAGAGAAAGAGGCATCACCATCACTGCCGCCGCAACCACCTGTTTTTGGACTCCCGGAGGCCTGGAGCGCAAAAAAGAAAACGAGTACAGAATAAACATCATTGACACCCCGGGCCACATTGATTTTACCGCCGAGGTTCAGAGATCGCTGCGGGTTTTAGACGGAGCCGTGGTTGTTTTTGACGGAGTTTCCGGCGTTGAACCGCAGTCCGAGACGGTTTGGCGTCAAGCGGATAAATTTAAGGTTCCCAGGTTATGTTTTATAAACAAGATGGACAGAATGGGCGCCTCTTTTGAAAACAGTTTGGATTCCATCCATCAGAAACTGACCCCGAACGCAGTGGCGGTTCAGATTCCCATAGGCAAAGAAGAAAACCTTGAAGGCGTAATAGATCTTTTAAAGATGAAAGCCCTGAAGTTTGACGGCGATTTCGGCCAGACAATAAAAGAGGAAGAAATCCCTCAGGACCTGACGGAGCAAGCCAAAGAATGGCGGAAAAAAATGATAGAAAAAGTCGTTGCCGAAGACGAGGCGCTTTTGGAAAGATACCTTTCGGGCGGGGAGATCCGGCTGGAAGAATTGAGAAAAGTCCTGCGCAAGGCAGTGTTGTCTTGTAATCTTGTTCCGGTGTTTTGCGGGTCCGCCCTGAAAAATAAAGGCGTTCAAGAAGTTCTTGACGCCGTCTGTTATTATCTTCCCAGCCCGATTGATCTTCCGCCGGTAAAGGGTTTGGAGCCCAAGACGGAAAAAGAGATTGAAAGAAAGGCAGACGATTCGGAGCCCTTTTGCGCTTTGGCTTTTAAGATCGCAGCCGACCCTTATGTGGGCACGCTTACCTTTTTCAGGGTTTATTCGGGAACCCTGTCCGCCGGTTCCTATGTTTTGAATTCAAGCACCGGCGAAAAAGAGAGAATCGGCAGAATCCTGAAAATGCACGCCGACGAAAGAGAGGAACTCAAAGATGTTTTTGCCGGAGATATCGCGGCAACGGTCGGCTTAAAAAACACGAAAACCGGCAATACTCTTTGCGACGAAAACAATCCGATTATCCTTGAGCAGATCGTATTCCCCGAGCCGGTTATTTCCATCAGGATTGAGCCAAAATCAAAAGCCGATCAGGAAAAAATGGGCCTTGCCCTCAAAAAATTGTCGGATGAAGACCCGACTTTCAGAGTCAAGGGCGATTTGGAAACCGGGGAAACGATTATTTCCGGGATGGGCGAACTGCACTTGGAGATTATCGTTGACAGAATGAAAAGAGAATTTAAGATGGAGGCCTCGGTGGGCAAGCCCCAGGTCGCCTATAAAGAAACGATCAAAGAGGAGGCGGAAGCGGAAGGAAAATATATCAGACAGTCGGGCGGCAGGGGCCAATACGGCCATGTTTGGCTGAGGGTGAAGCCGAAAGAAAGAAGCAAGGGATTTGAATTTATTAACGCCATAAAAGGCGGAGCGATCCCGAGAGAGTTTATCCCGGCCGTTGAAAAGGGAGTGAAAGAGGCCCTGGACAGAGGAGTCGTGGCTGGCTATCCGATGATAGACGCGGAAGTTACTCTATACGACGGGTCTTTCCACGAAGTTGACTCTTCGGAAAACGCCTTTAAAATCGCCGGCTCTATGGCATTTCAATCGGCGGTCAGAAAAGCCAAGCCGATATTGCTGGAACCGATTATGAAATTGGAAGTGGTGGCTCCCGAAGAATTTTTCGGAGATATTATCGGGGACTTGTCGGCAAGAAGAGGAAAAATAGAAGAAACCAAAGACAGATTGTCTATGAAGGTCGTTGACGCCAAGGCGCCATTGGCCGAGATGTTTGGCTACGCCACCAGCTTGAGGTCGTTGACCGAAGGCAGGGGAACTTTTACCATGGAATTTGACCATTACGCCGAAGTTCCCGGCAATATAGCCCAAGAAATCATTGAGGGAAAAAGGAGATAAAACCCTTGACTGCCGCTCAATTAGATTATATAAAGAATGCTATGGAGCGCGTTGACGGGAAAAGGGCATTGACTTTATTCCTTAAATGCAATAAAATAATTATTACGATTTTATAAACTTAATAAATTATTAATAAACAACGGGTTTTCTGCGATTATGCTTTTTTCATAGCCGCAGGCGATTCGCTGTTAGTTATATTTCATTATGGCGGAGAAAGAGAAATTTGAGAGAGTAAAGCCCCATGTTAATGTGGGCACTATCGGTCACGTTGACCACGGAAAGACAACGCTTACGGCGGCCATCACCAAGGTTTTGGAGATGAAGGGCCAGGCGACATACAAAAAATACGAGGATATTGCCAAGGGCGGAACGGTCCGCGCCGCCGGCAAGATTCTGACAATCGCCGTTTCTCACGTAGAGTTTGAGAGCGACAAAAGGCATTATGCCCACATTGATTGTCCGGGCCACGCCGATTACATTAAAAATATGATCACCGGAGCCGCTCAAATGGACGGAGCAATTTTGGTTGTTTCGGCGCCGGACGGCCCGATGCCTCAAACCAGAGAGCATATCTTGCTTGCTCGCCAGGTGGGCATTCCCTCAATCGTTGTGTTTTTAAACAAGTGCGATTTGGTGGATGATCCGGAAATCATAAATCTGGTTGAAGATGAAGTCCGCCAGCTTTTGAAAAAATACGAATTCCCCGGAGACCAGATTCCGATAATCCGCGGTTCCGCCCTCAAGGCCTTGGAAGCAAAATCAGCCGACGACGAAGCGGCAAAGCCGATTCTTGAATTGGTAAAAGCGCTTGACGAACATATTCCAGAGCCCGTGCGCGACATTCAAAAGCCCTTCTTAATGGCTATTGAAGATGTGATGTCAATTGAGGGCCGCGGCACAGTCGCCACCGGCAGAATAGAGAGAGGAATCATCAAGCCCAACGAAGAAGTGGAGCTTGTGGGCGTAAAACCCACGATTAAAACCGCGGTTGTAAGCGTGGAGATGTTTAAGAAAACCCTTGATGAGGGAAGAGCGGGCGATAATGTCGGGATTCTGTTGAGGGGTCTCAAAAAAGAGGATGTGGAAAGAGGACAAGTGCTGGCAAAACCCGGATCAGTTACTCCTCATACCGAGTTTGAAACGGAAGTTTATATTTTGACAAAAGAGGAGGGAGGCAGGCATACGCCTTTCTTTAAGGGCTACAAGCCCCAATTCTATATAAGGACAACGGATGTTACGGGAGAAGTGGAACTGTCCGAAGGCACGGAGATGGTGATGCCGGGCGACACGGTGAATCTGAAGGTTAAACTGATTGTGCCTATTGCTCTTGAAGAAAAGCAGAAATTCGCCATAAGAGAAGGAGGAAGAACGGTCGGAGCAGGCGTGGTCGTAAAAATAATGAAATAAACCCCGATATTAAAAAATTGGGGGTCAAAAGGTTCTTTTAAGATGCCGACAAAAAAGAAAGAGGCAGCTCAAGCCACAAAATCAAAATTGAGAATACGGCTTAGGGCGTACGACTACAAGGTGATTGACAACAGCGCCAAACAGATTATTGAGACCGCTCTGAGATACGGAGCAGAGATTTTGGGGCCGGTTCCTCTTCCCACCGAAATTCAAAAGCATACGGTGAACAGATCTTCCTTTGTGCACAAAGACAGCAGAGAGCAGTTTGAGATGAGGACCCACAAACGCCTGATAGATATTTTGAGCCCCAACCCCAATGTCATTGACGCGTTGATGAATCTGACTTTGCCTGCCGGAGTTGATATAGAGATTAAAACCTAAGGACGAATTAAAAGCTGAACCACATTGCCTTTTGAAAGAACTGGGCAATTGCCCAGTTTTTCGTTACCGGATAAATTATTAAAAAGAGATATGGCTTTCATTATCGGAAAAAAAATAGGGATGTCGCAGTATTTTGACAAAGACGGAAAAGTGACGCCGGTGACTCTTGTTGAGGCCGGCCCTTGTCGCGTTGCCCAGATTAAAACAGAGGAAGGAAAAGACGGATACCGGGCTCTTCAGATAGGTTTCGGGAAAATAAAAGATTCAAAGATAAAAAAAACCCAGAAGCAAAAGGCCTATCGCTATTTGAAAGAGTTTAGGACGGCCGAGGATGTCGGCAAATACAAAATAGGAGACCAGATTGACGTTTCGGTTTTTAAAGAAGGAGAAAAAATAAAGGTTTCCGGCGTCTCCAAGGGCAAAGGATTTGCCGGCGTAATCAAAAAATGGAATTTCAACAGGGGCCGCGCCACCCACGGCCAGAAGCATCAGGAGAGATCGGTGGGGTCGGTGGGCTGCCGTTTTCCCCAGAGAGTGATAAAAGGCAAAAAAATGCCCGGGCGCATGGGGTCCGAAAGGACAACGCTGAAGAATTTAAAAATCGTAAAAATAGATAAAGAGAATAATCTGATTGCCGTGAAGGGGGCGGTGCCGGGGAAAAAAGGAACATTGCTAGAAATAAGAGCAAAATAATTTGAAATTTAAAATTTAAAATTTGAAATCAATTTCTAATGTTTTAATTATTAAATTTGAAAACATAGCGAGTTTTAATCATTTTAAATTGAATAAATCCAAATTGATTAAAAAGCAAACCTTCGGGGAGTCCGCTTGGCTGGCAGAAAAATTTCAAATTAAAAATTTTAGTAATGAAAACCATTGTTTACAACCAAAAAGGCGAAGAAGCGGGGCAAACAGTTTTACCGAAAGAAATCTTTGAGGTTTCAATGAACCTTGATTTGGTTCATCAGGTTGTTCTGTCGCAGATGGCGAACAGAAGGCAGGTTTCCGCCCACACCAAAGACAGGGCGGAAGTCAGGGGAGGAGGAAAAAAACCCTGGAGGCAAAAAGGCACGGGAAGGGCAAGGCATGGATCAATCCGTTCTCCTTTATGGGCGGGCGGCGGAGTGACTTTCGGCCCGAGGAAAGAAAAGGTTTTGACCAGGCAAATACCCAGAAAAATGAAAAGAAGCGCCTTGTTTATGGTTCTATCCGCCAAGGCAAAGGAGAAATTGCTTCTGGTGCTGGAGGATTTTAAAATGGAAAAAACCAAAACAAAAGAGGCGGCGGCGGTCTTGAAGAACCTCCCTTCAAAATCAAGCTCTTTGCTGATTGCCCTTCCAGAAAACGACGAGAAAACCATAAGGGCCGGCAGGAACATTTCGGGAGTGGCGATAATGCAAGCCAAAGATCTTAACGCCCTTGATTTGCTTTGTTATAAATACCTTTTGCTGCCCAAAAAATCACTTAAAATCATAAAAGAAACCTTTATCAAAGACGGCAGATAGCCGATTTTGATTATACAAAAAAATGAGTTTGCTGGATATTTTAAGAAAAAGGAAAAAAGCGGACAAAAAACCGTTAGCCCCCAAGCCGGTTGAGAAAAAAACGGAAGAAAAGAAAGAAGCCCCGGCCGCGGTGAAAATAGAGCCGCAAAAAATGAAGAAAAAAACGCCGGGCATGGCTTTTGGCGTTTTACGACATCCCCACATTACAGAAAAAGCGACTTTTTTGGGCCAGACCGGCAGGTATGTTTTCAAAATTCGGGACAGGGCGAATAAGAATGAAGTTAGAAAGACAATTGAAGATATGTATGGCGTGGATGTTGCGGCCGTTAAAGTTATAAATGTTCCGGCAAAAAAGAGAAGAAGAGGCCGCAAGATCGGATGGATCGGTTCTTACAAAAAAGCAATTGTTGAAGTAAAGAAAGGCCAGAAAATAGATATACTGCCGAGATAAGGTTTCTTAAGGCAAACATCCCCGAAATTTATAATTTTTTTATAAGGATATGATCAAAAGACAGAAGCAAAATCCAACAGCGAACATTTTGAGCAAAAAAGGGCCTGAAAAGAGCTTGCTTTTGCATTTGAATAAAAGATCGGGGAGGTCAAACTCCGGCCGCATCACGGTTCGCCATCGGGGCGGCGGAGTAAAAAAACTTTACAGAATGGTTGATTTTGGGCAGGAAAAGATGGATATGCCCGCAAAGATTGTTTCTTTGGAATACGATCCCTACCGGACCGCATTTATTATGCTTTTGCAATATGAAGACGGCGAAAAACAATATCGTTTGGCTCCGGCTGGCTTGAAGGCCGAAGATAAAGTGATTTGCTCCGAAAAAGCGGAGATTAAAACAGGCAACAGGATGCAGCTGGGGAATGTCCCGGTGGGAACCTCTGTTTTTAATGTGGAAATTGAACCCGGGAGAGGAGGAAAACTGATCAGATCAGCCGGATCTTCGGCAAAGATTTTGGCTCAAGAGGGCAAATACAGCAATTTGCAGTTGTCTTCGGGAGAAGTCAGGAGGGTTTTCCAAAAATGCTATGCGACGATCGGAATGGTTTCTTATCCCGAATGGCGTTATGTCAACATAAGAAAAGCGGGGAAAAGCCGATTAAGGGGCAGAAGGCCGGTTGTCAGAGGCACTGCGATGAATCCCTGCGATCATCCTCATGGCGGAGGCGAGGGAAGAACGCCCATCGGTCTGAAGCATCCCAAAACCCCTTGGGGCAAACCGGCTCTGGGCGTTAAAACCAGAAAGCACAAATGGACGGATAAATACATTATTCAAAGGAGAAAAAAGAAGTAAGCTAATCCGAATGATGCGAATAAAATCCGAATGCTACGAATGGCAAAAATAGTTTAATTCGTAAATTCGGATATTATTCGTAGATTAGAATTATATAATTATGACAAGAAGCCTAAAAAAAGGTCCATATATTGACGAAAGATTGATGAAAAAAGTGAAAAACCAGAAATCCGGCCAGAAGACCGTTATCAAAACATGGTCCAGGTCTTGCACAATTGCTCCGGAAATGGTAGGTTTTGTATTCGGAGTTTATAACGGCAAAGAGCATATCGTTGTTTCCGTTACCGAAGAAATGGTCGGGCACAAACTGGGGGAGTTCGCTCCCTCAACAAGATTCGGCCGTCACGGCGGAAGAATGCAGAGGGAATTGGAGCAAAAGACGGAAGAAGTTGAGGCGGCGAAACTGAAAGCCGAAAAACCGGCGGCGCCGGCAGGCAATAAAACCAAATAAAAATTATGCAGGTGAAGGCGAAATTAAGATATTTCAGGGTCGCGCCCAGAAAGGCAAGATTGGTAGCCGATCTTATCCGCGGAAAGCAGGCGAAAGAAGCCCGGACCGTTTTGAATTTTACGGTGAAGAAAGCGGCAAGTCCCATGCTTAAGCTCTTAAAATCCGCGCTTGCCAACGCCAGCAATAATTTTCATCTGGACGCCGATAATTTGTATATTTCAAAGATTACGGTGGACGAAGGCCCGAAATTCAAAAGGTGGATGCCGAGAGCGCGGGGTTCTGCTTCGGAGATACAGAAAAAAACTTCCCATATAACGTTGATTTTGGAAGAAATAAAGCCGGGCGAGAAAAAATCCGCCAAGAAATCCGCAGGAGAAAAGAAATTGCCGGAAGGAAAAGAAGAAAAAGAATTTATTGCAAAGAAGCCGAAGGCAAGACAGGCGATAAAACCGTCCCTTGAAGAATCAAGACCTAAAAAGGCCGTGAGGGGGATAAAAAGAATTTTTCAAAGAAAAGCGATATAATAATAAATTCAATCTAATTTTGAATTTGAGCGAAAGATAATATGGCTCATAAAGTTCACCCAAAAATATACAGAATAAGAAGGCTTGCCGATTGGGATGCAAGAGGTTTTTCCAAAAACCCCGCCGAATATCTGGAAGAGGATTTTAAAATTAGGAAATTCCTTCAGGAAAAAATCGGCAAATCCGGAGTGGAAAGGGTGGAAATAGAGAGGTCTCCGGGGAAAATCAGCGTGATCATCCACAGCGCCAGGCCCGGACTTATCATCGGAAGGGGCGGAGAAGGGGTGGAACAGTTTAAACGGACACTGGAAAAAAAGGTTCTTAAACTGCCCGAGGGGAAAAAAGCAAAAGACAAAACCAAGAGAAATCAGAGAAAGGAAATAAGAATTGAAATCCGCGAAGTCAAAAATCCCTGGACCTCGGCGAGCTTGATAGGCCAATGGGTCGCCCAACAAATTGAAAGAAGAGTGGCTCACAGAAGAGCTTTAAAGCAGGCCTTGGCAAAGGCGTCGGCGAACAAAGAATCTAAGGGCGTAAAAATAGAGATTTCCGGCCGGCTTAACGGCAGCGAGATCGCCAGACGCGAATGGCTGAAGATCGGCCGTTTGCCGCTTCAGACATTAAGGGCCGACATAGATTATGCAAAATGCGAGTCCCACTGCGCTTACGGCGCGATTGGGATAAAGGTGTGGGTTTATAAAGGGGAAAAGTTCGAATAAGCGAGTACAGGGACAGGGGAGGGACAGTCCCTCCCCTGTCCCTCCCCTGTCCCTCCCCTGTCCCTCCCCTGTCCCTCCCCTGTCCCTCTGGGGATTCGCACATTCGTATTTATCCATAATTAGTATCCATAATTAGTATCCATAATTAGTATCCATAATTAGTATCCATAATTAGCAGAAAATATGGCAATATTGATGCCCAAAAAAGTAAAACACAGGAAATGGCACAGAGGTGTTTCAAGGGGCGTGGAAACGCGAGCCACCGTTCTTGTTTTCGGCACGTATGGCTTGAAGGCGATGGGGTTTAAATGGCTGAGCGCCAGACAGCTGGAAGCGGCAAGAAGGACCATCATCAGATATCTCAGGAAGGGGGGCAAGGTTTGGATACGGCTTTTTCCGGACAAGCCCATTACCAAGAAAGGAACGGAGGTGCCGATGGGCGGGGGCAAGGGAATGGTTGACCATTATGCCTTTCCCATAAAACCGGGCAGAATGATTTTTGAGATAGAGGGCATTCCGGAAGCAGAGGCGCTGGACGCGCTTAAAAAAGCGGCGGCAAAGCTGCCCGTTAAGACCAAAATTGTCAAAAGATAAAAGAATTCCAATCCTATCCTTGATTTTATCGGGGTTGATATAATTTTATGAAAACGTCAGAATTAAAGCAGAAAACGGAAAAGGAGCTGAGGCAGATTCTTCAGGAGAAAAAAGAAAGATTTTCCCAGCTGGAATTTGATTTGGCTTCGGGCAAAGTAAAAAATGTCAGAGAGATCAGGGCTATAAAAAAAGACATCGCCAGAATATTAACCATTCTGCAAAATAAAAAACAGCAGAATTTGCACAAATAGGCTACGAAATACGAAAATGGCTACGAAATACGAAAAAGTACGAATATACGAAAAATAATAATTTTAACAATTTCGTATATTCGTAATTAAATTCGTACTTTCGCAGAGAGAGCAAAGCGATTCGTATATTCGTATATCTTTCGTAATTCGTAGAGAAACCATGCCAAAAAGAAAATTAACCGGAAAAGTAATATCGGACAAAATGACAAAAACAGTCGTGGTATCCGTGGAAAGGATAAAGGAGCATAGGAAATATAAAAGAAGATTCAAGGTCCACAAAAAATACAAAGCCCATGACGAAAAATCGGAATACCATTTCGGAGACAGGGTTGTTATTGAAGAATATAGGCCGTTGAGCAAGGATAAGAGGTGGAGAGTGATATCAAAGGTTTAGTTCAAAATTAAAAGTCAAAAGTTAAAAGCAACAATAAAAAGTTAAAAGTAAATAATATTTTGGACTTAATACTGTAACTTTTAATTTTTGACTTTGAACTTCTAACTTGGCGAAGCGATTATGATTCAGACAAGAACAATGTTAAAAGTAGCCGATAACAGCGGAGCCGTATTGCTCCAGTGCATTAAGGTTTTGGTGGGAAGCAAGCGGAGATACGCCGGGATAGGAGATATTATTGTCGGCGTGGTCAAAGAGGCAGAACCCAGAAGATTGGTTAAAAAACACGAAATAGTGAAGGCGGTAGTGGTAAGACAGAGAAAGTCGTTCAGAAGAGAAGACGGTTCTTACATCCGTTTTGACGATAACGCGGCCGTGGTTTTGGGCGCCGGAAAGGAGCCAAAAGGAGGAAGGATATTCGGTCCTGTCCCGAGGGAGATAAAAGAAAACGGATTTGAAAGGATAGCCAGCTTGGCGGAAGAAATCGTTTAGAAATCCTCCGCGAGCCGGGATCTGCTTGAAAAATTTTAAATATCGCTGATAATTATAATTTATGAAAATAAAAAAAGGGGATACGGTTTTAATAATATCGGGCAAGGACAGGGGCAAGAAAGGCAAGGTTATTGATTCTTTTCCAAAAACGGGAAGGGTTACGGTTGAAGGCGTCAATTTAAGGAAAAAACATGTTAGGCCGAAAAAGTCGGGCGAAAAAGGCCAGATAGTGGCTTTATCCTCTCCGATAGCCGTTTCAGGCCTGAAGCTGATTTGCTCAAAGTGCGGCAAGCCCGCGAGAATCGGCTACAAGATTGAGGGAGAAAAAAAATACAGGATATGCAAAAAATGTGGACAGGAAACATAGGCGCGGATTCATACTGATTAAAGCGGATTAATCCGTGTTCGCAAAAAAATGAGGCTAAAAGAAAAATATCAAAAAGAAGCAATACCTTTAATGATGGAAAAGTTTGGATATAAAAATCCGATGGCTGTTCCCAGAATAAAAAAAGCGGTGATAAATACCAGCTTTGGCAAATTGGTTTCCGGCAAGACCTCCGAAGAGCAGAAAAAGGTTTACAGTCCGATTCTGGACGATTTGACTTCAATCTGCGGCCAGAAAGCGGTTTTGACCCGGGCGAAAAAATCAATAGCCGGTTTCAAGGTCAGGCAGGGCATGCCTCTGGGCGCGATAGTTACCCTTAGGGGCGGGAAAATGTACGATTTTTTGGAAAGATTAATCAATATCGCCCTTCCCTGTTCCAGGGACTTTCAGGGAATCAACCCCAAGTCGTTTGACAAAAGAGGCAATCTTTCTTTGGCGATCAGGGAAAGCATTGTTTTCCCGGAAGTGTCTCCGGAAAAGGTGAAAACGATTTTTGGGATAGAAATTACGATAACCACAAACGCGAAAAGCAAAGAAGAAGGGATAAATTTCTTAAAAACAATGGGTTTTCCGATAAAAGACGCCGGAAAATAAAACAAATAATCCAACGATTAAATTGAAAATTAATAGATGAAAAATTATTAATTAAAACGGCATTATGGCGACCAAGGCGCAAATACTAAAATCAAAAAGAAAACCGAAATTCAGCACCCGCGTCGTGCGGAGGTGCTTCAGGTGCGGCAGAAGAAGGGGGTATATGAGAAAATTCGGATTGTGCCGCATCTGTTTCAGGGAAATGGCAAACCGGGGCGAGATAGCCGGCATTAGAAAAAGCAGCTGGTAAAAATATAAAAAAATAAAAACATAAAAATATACAACAATTTATTTTAATTTTTTAAGATTATGACAGACCCGATTACGGATATGTTTAATAGAATACGCAACGCTCAAGCTGTTTTTCACCAAACAACGGCTGTTCCTTTTTCCGAGCTGAAATATCAGATCGCCAAAATTCTGGAAAAAGAGGGTTTTATTGAAACCGCAGAGAAAAAGGGCAAGGGAACCCAGAAGATAATCCAGATTGCTTTAAAATACAGGAAGAAGCCCTCTGCTTCCGGCGGAGAGGAAAACGCAGAGCCGCTTATCTTGGGCGTAAAGAGGGTTTCCAAGCCCGGCCAGCGGATTTACCGGGATTATCGTTCATTAAGGCGGGTTCGCGACGGATACGGAATTGCCGTAATTTCAACCTCAAAAGGCATAATGACGAACAAAGAGGCAAGGAAGAATAAATTAGGAGGGGAAATAATTTGTGAGGTTTGGTAGAATTCAAATGACAAAATCCAAATGATAAATCAAGCTCAAAATCCCCGCCCGCCTTGCTTCGCAACGCGAAGCGGGCAGGCAAAATCCAAAATATTATTTTATTTTTTGACATTTGGCATTTGAGCTTTGGCATTTGACATTTATTATGTCCAGAATAGGCAAAAAACCAATTTTAATACCGGATGGCGTGGAGGTGATAATTGAAGGCAGCGCGGTCGCCGTAAAAGGCGCCAAGGGCCAGCTCCAAAGGGAGTTTCGGCCCGAGCTTAAGATTGAGGTGAAAGACAAAAAGGTGATTGTCTCTCCGGCGAAGCAGAAAAAGGAAAACGGCGCCTTGTGGGGCACGACAAGGGCCTTAATTTTTAATATGATAGAAGGAGTGAAGGAGGGATACGAGAAAAAACTGCAGATAGAAGGCATCGGCCATAGGGCTAAGATTGAAGGCGAAGAGCTTATTCTCCAGCTGGGTTTTTCTCACCCGATTAAAATAAAACAGCCCGATGGGATAAAGTTCTCGGTTGAAAAAAACATTTTAAGCATAAGCGGCATTGATAAGGAGCTTGTCGGAGGAATCGCCGCCAAGATAAGAGCATTAAAGAAGCCGGAGCCCTATAAGGGAACCGGCATCAGGTATGTCGGAGAGGTGATAAAAAAGAAAGCCGGTAAAAAGGTTGCTGCGGCCGGAGCCGCCCAGTAAAATTAAAATAAAACAAGATGTTGGAAAAACAAGAAAAAAGGCAAAAACGCCACAAAAGAGTGAGATCAAAGATTTTGGGCACGGCTTCAAGACCCCGCCTTTGCGTTTTCAGGTCTTTGAATCACTCTTATGCTCAGCTGATTGACGATGAAAAGGGCAAAACATTGGTTTCTGCCTCCGATATTGAAATAAAAAAAACATCTCCGAAAATCCCCGAAGATAAAAAGCTTGGCCGAAAAGCCAAAAAGTCGTACGAACTCGGGAGGTTAATCGCCCAAAAAGCCGTTCAGAAAAAGATTGAAAATGCCGTCTTTGACAGGGCCGGCTACAAATATCACGGCAGGATCCGGGCTTTGGCGGAGGGCGCAAGAGCAGGAGGATTAAAATTCTAAAAAAATGAAAATAACAAGAGAAAAAAATCCAAGATTTTCAAGGTCCAGGCCCAAAGACGAGTTTGAATCAAAACTTCTTGATTTGGCGAGGGTCTCAAGAATGACTGCCGGCGGCAGGCGGATGAGGTTCAGAGCGGTAGTGGTCGTGGGCGACCAGAAGAAGAGGACGGGTTTGGGCGTGGCAAAAGGCGCCGATGTGGCTGAAGCCGTGGAAAAAGCAACCCGGTACGCGAAAAAAAATCTGATCGTTGTTCCCATTGTTGACGAGACGATTCCTCATCGGGCGGAGGCGAAATGCGGAGCCGCAAGAGTTCTGTTAAGACCGCAGAAAAAAGGCAGGGGTTTGGTCGCCGGCGGCACGGTGAGAATTATTTGTTCTTTGGCCGGCATAAAAAATATTTCTTCCAAGCTGTTGAGCAGGACTACCAATAAGCTCAGCAATGCCAAAGCGACAATGGAGGCATTGAAAAAACTGAAAATCAAGCCGAAATCCTAAAATTTTATGCAGATTCACCAATTAAAATCAATCCATCAGAAAAAGAGGAAAAAAAGAGTGGGGCGGGGAGGAAAAAAAGGAACTTATTCGGGCAGGGGGCTGAAGGGCCAAAACTCAAGAGCAGGAAGGAAGTTCCAGCCGGCAATCCGCGATTTGATAAAGAAATATCCCAAGCTAAGGGGTTATCGTTTTAATGTTTTTAACAAGACGACGGCCGTCGTTAACTTGGGGGACTTGCAAAAAAAATTCCAAGCCGACGAAACGGTCACTCCGGCCGTCTTGTTTGAAAAGAAATTAATTCGTAGAATAAAAGGAAGATTGCCCGATGTCAAAATTTTGGGCGAGGGCAAGCTTGAAAAACCTTTGGTTATTAAGAACTGCCGTTTTTCGGAATCCGCCAAAAAGGGCGTTGAAAAATCCGGCGGTGTCGTTGAAAACCCAAATGACCAAACCTCAAATCCCAATCAAGCCCCAAATCCCAATCCATAAAATTGGGCATTGGTCATTGGGGTTTGGAAATTTTATCTATGTGGCGCCAAAAAATAACCCAAATTTTCAGAATTAAAGAGCTCCGCAACAAGATTCTTTTTGTCTTGGCCGCTTTTGCCGTTTTTCGGCTGATGGCGAATATCCCCATTCCCGGGATCAACGTGGAAAACCTGAAGAGTTTTTTTGAGCAGTTTCAGATATTCGGCCTTCTAAATGTTTTCACCGGCGGCGCCTTGGACAATCTTTCCATTGTAATGTTGGGTTTGGGCCCCTACATCACCGCCACCATCATACTCCAGCTGCTTACAATGATTTTCCCCCAGTTGGAAAAAATGTACAAAGAAGAAGGAGAAGCGGGCCGCCAAAAGTTCAACCAATACGGCAGGATACTCACGATTCCCTTGGCCGTGATTCAGGGTTATTCAATGCTGATTCTTTTCCAACAGCAGAGAGTCGTTCCCCAGCTCAGCCCCGTTTCCCTTTTGGTTTCTATTTTGACCATTACCGCAGGCACGGTGTTTTTGATGTGGATAGGCGAACTGATTTCGGAAAGGGGGATTGGCAACGGCGTTTCCCTTTTGATTTTTGCCGGCATTGTCGCGGACGTTCCCAGCAACATACGCCAGATTCTTATTGGCTGGAATCCGTCCCAAGCCCCCGCTTATCTGCTGTTTTTTGGAATGTCGTTGCTTATTATCGCCTTTGTTGTTTTGATAACCGAAGGAAGGCGCAATATTCCGGTTTCCTACGCCAAAAGAGTCAGGGGCCAAAAGATGTACGGCGGGGTTTCCACCTACCTTCCTTTAAATATCAATCCTGCTGGCGTCATCCCCATTATCTTTGCTTTATCCATTTTGCTTTTGCCCGGCATGGTGGCTAGTTTTCTGGTCAAAAATCCGGGGACCGCGGGCAATATAGCCAGAGCCGTAAGCAATTTCTTCAGCGCCCAGCAGAATTCTTTGGTTTACGGAGCGTTGTATTTCTTGCTGGTCGTGGCTTTTACTTATTTTTATACGGCAGTAACTTTTGACCCGAAAGCCATCTCAGAAAATCTTCAAAAAATGGGCGGATT
>Ga0172366_10001738_pt1 | contig 17032 bp, 19 predicted proteins | sample LakKivSesite69cm_FD_114533 | JGI IMG/M metagenome (GOLD analysis project Ga0172366, IMG submission 114533) | Sediment microbial communities from Lake Kivu, Rwanda - Sediment site 69cm | ecosystem: Environmental > Aquatic > Freshwater > Lake > Sediment | place: Rwanda: Western Province, Lake... | reverse complement strand
TGCGGCCAGTTTGGTTTGGTTAACGAACTGCCGTGTGGTGTTGAGTTTGTCTGCGATTGCTGCGGCAGATAAGCCTTTGGTTATCAGTGACCAAACGGTCTTTTGTTTTTGACTAAGTGGGGCTGCCAAAGTTGAGTTCATACGCTCCATCTGTAAATAGTACATTATTTACAAGTATATAAAGATGCTGGTGGTTATTGTCAAAACGCCAAAGAAGGCATCATTTGTACGTTCAGCGGAGGAACTTGATGTTTAATTCAGAGGAAAAAGCGTTATGCTTAAACTCTGAAGATTTGCGACAGGCGCGTGAGGGCAAGGGCTTCCCAAGGGCAGGGGCCAGTGTGAAAGTAGTTTCACACAAGCCGGACATATGTCCTGCTATATCCCTTTTTGGTATTCCTTGCACTTCTAACCCGGGCAAGGAAAACTCCCCAGGGGCAGAGAAAAACAGGCCTGGAAACTTTATGCGGAAACTCGCGTGGGCATGTTACCAGCCGGCTGGTAACATCAACTCAGGCAGCGGAAAAAGTCGCCTGGGCCTATAGGGCAGTGTAGGGCAGCGATTTCATGGAGCTAAAAAGCCTTTTGTTATCGCCATGACAGAACACGCCAATTGAAGTGTTCCGCACCCCTGGCATACCAGTGAAAACTCGCGTGGGCTTCTAGGGCGTCTTGGGGCAGCGCCAGAAACAGGACCCTTGAATGTACGTGGTAATCTTCATGGAAAAAAAGGGGAACTCGCGGGAGATATTAAGTGGAGATAAGGACGACGTTTGTCACCATTTCAGACCGCTTCCTTGATCGCTTTGATTATGGCCTTTTCGTCTGGAATAACATACTGCTCCAAAGACGGACTGAACGGGATTGGCGTGTCTGGCTCGGCTACCCGTTTGATCGGAACATCCAAATAATCCAAAGCTTCCTCTGCGACAACTGCGGCAATTTCGGCGCTGACACCAGCAGTTTTACAGTCTTCAGTCACAATGACTATTCTCCCAGTTTTCTTAACCGACCTTGCAATAGCTTCTTTGTCCAAAGGCGTCAAGGTTCTCGGATCAACAACTTCGGCGCTCACGCCTTCCCTGTCAAGTTCGTTGGCCGCCTTAAGAGCCTTGTGAACCATGTAAAGCGTCGCCACCACCGTCACATCTGAGCCTTCCCTTTTTATGTCTGCGACTCCAAAAGGAACGGTGTATTCATGTTCTGGAACTTCACCTTCGATCGGATACAACAGTTTATGTTCGCAGAAAAGAACGGGATTGTTGCCTCGAATGGCTGTTTTCAAAAGTCCCTTAGCATCGTAGGGAGTTGACGGCGCAGCCACGTACAAACCTGGAAAGTGCATAAACAGCGCCTCAAGGCTTTGAGAATGATGCGACGCTATGTTAACTCCAGCACCGAAAGGCGTTCGGATCACCAGCGGACATTTTGCCTGACCGCCAGACATATAACGTATTTTTGCCGCTTGATTGGCGATCTGATCTACAGCTAACGCGGTCAGATCTCCAAACATGATTTCTGCAACAGGATGCATGCCCGTTATTGCAGCACCCACGCCGGTTCCAATTATGGCAGATTCGGATATCGGCGTGTCCCGCACCCTCTCATCCCCGAACTCTTCAGCCAAGCCTTCAGTCACCTTGAAGGCACCTCCCCAATATCGGCCGATGTCTTCACCCAGCAGAAAAACCGAGGGATCTCGACGCATTTCTTCCCTCAAAGCCTCACGCAACGCGTCTCTAAATTTAATTTTGCGCATGCTTATGCATCTCCGTTAAGCGTACACGTCTTCCAGAGCTTCCTCCGATGTTGGGTAGGGGCTTTCCACAGCAAACTTCACCGCTTCTTCGACTTTATTCGAAATTTCTTTCGCAATTTGTTGATTTTCGCGCTCGGTAAGAATATTTGCCTGCTGCAACTCACTCTTAAACCGCTCAATGGGATCCTTAGCAAGCCACTCTTCAACCTCGTCTTTCGGCCTGTACCGTGCTGGATCAACCCTAGAATGCCCCTTTTGCCTGTAAGTCTTAAACTCAAGAAGAGATGGGCCTTCACCGTTTCTGGCTCTTTCAACGGCCTTCTGCGTCACTTCATACACCGCCAGAACAGCGTTTCCATCAACAACTGCGCCCGGGATTCCATAACCAATTGCCCTATCAGCAATATTCTGAATGTTCATGACTCTTGATTGGCGAGTTCCCATGGCGTAAAGATTGTTCTCACAGACAAAGATCACTGGCAGCGTCCACGTCGACGCCATGTTTATGCTTTCGTGAAAAGTTCCTTGGTTTGAAGCCCCCTCACCGAAGAAACACGCGACTACCTGGTCAGTCTTTCTGAGTTTCGCAGATAGCCCAGCACCTACGGCTATGGGTAGCCCAGCTCCAACGACTGCTGTGGCGCCTAACATGCCTATGGTGAAATCAGCTATATGCATAGAACCGCCTTTGCCTTTGCAATAGCCCGTTTTCTTCCCTAGAATTTCAGCCATTGTTCGGTTCAAATCGGCACCTTTAGCTATGCAATGGCCATGCCCCCTGTGCGTACTCGTAATGTAATCATCTCTTCTGAGGTTGCTGCAGACGCCTACCGCGACGGCTTCCTCTCCAGCGTAAAGGTGTATCGTGCCGGGAACAAGGTTTTGAGCATAAAGTTCAAAGACTTTCTCCTCAAAAAGGCGGATTTCAAGCATTTTCCTGTACATTTCAACGAGTTCATCCCTTGTCAGATTTTGCGTCAAAGGTTTTCTCCTCATTTTTGAGTCATTCCTTATAGACTTGAAGTTCTTATATTTTATTTTGTGACTAGGGCATTAGAAGGATGACAGCGAATGCACGGCAAGCATGAGAATGAATAGCAGGAGACTTTTCCATTGGCCATGTCCCTACGTTTAAAGCACAAGCCATATAGAGCCTCATACGATAAAAACATAATGACGATTGTCATCCCAAGGGCATACCTTGACTTTTGAAGGTGGCCGAATGCAAAAATCCTATTCAAGACTGCTTGGAGTGGTCGGAAAGCCTAACACTGGCAAGTCGACGTTTTTTAGCGCTGCAACCCTAGCGCCGGCTGAGATTGCAAATTATCCCTTCACAACGATAAGGCCGAACAGAGGAGTCGGATATGTGCGGACTCCGTGCGTCCACGAAGAATTTCTAGTCGATGACAATCCGGTCAACTCGCTCTGCCTAGATGGTGTAAGGCTTATTCCCGTGGAGTTAATTGATTGCGCAGGTCTCGTCCCAGGCGCTTGGCAAGGAAGAGGCTTGGGCAACCAGTTTCTGGACGAAATCAGGAAAGCCGACGCGTTGATCCACATCGTAGACGCTTCTGGAGGAACAGACTCCGAAGGCAGACTGTGCAAGCCGGGAGCGCACGACCCATTGGAAGACGTGAAATTCTTGGAAACCGAAATAACAATGTGGATGGCAAACATATTAAAAAAAGACTGGCCAAAGATCGCAAGAACTGCTGAGGCGGAGTCAAAGGACCTTTTTTTAATGATGGAGGAACGATTAAGCGGCTTGTCAATAAGGAGAAGCCACATCTTTGAAGCGGCGAAAAAAGTGGACTTAAACACTGACAAGCCCACGACTTGGAGCGACGAGGAATTTCTAAAATTCGTAGATACGTTGAGGCAAATTTCGAAGCCGACGTTAATAGTGGCTAACAAAATTGATGTTCCCCAGGCTGAAGCGAACATGGAGAGAATGAAGAAACTGAATTACATTATTGTTCCTTGCTGCGCAGAAGCTGAACTAGCCCTGAGACGGGCTGCAGAAAAGCGGCTAATAGATTACAAGCCTGGAGACTGCAATTTCAAAATAAACCATCCTGAGAAATTAACTCAAAGCCAACTTAAGGCGTTGGAGACCATAAGAGGCAGAATCCTGCTTAAATATGGTTCAACAGGCGTTCAAGACGGAATAAACATGGCCTTCTTCAAACTGTTAAACATGGTAACTGTCTACCCCGTTGAAGATTTGGAGCACTTGGCGGACCATAACGGACGAGTCTTGCCCGACGTTTATCTCGTGCCTTATGGAACCACAGCACGTCAATTCGCCTATTTGATACACACGGAATTAGGAGAAGGCTTCATATATGCCGTGGATGCAAGGGAGAAAAAGAGGATTGGAGAAGACGCCGTACTAAAAGATAGGGACGTCATTTCAATCATAAGCGCCAAAAAAAGAGCGTAGAATGTCTTATGCGCCGAAACGTCTCTTGCGTTTTTGAAAGGTCCGGATAGCCCGCAGCAGGTCTATTAATCTGAAATCGGGCCAATAGACATCCAGAAAGCATAGTTCGCTGTAGGCAGACTGCCACAACAGAAAGCCGCTTAATCTTTCTTCACCTGAAGTTCTAATGATTAGATCTGGTTCTTGTTTAGGCATGTGGGATGTATAAAGGTACTGTTCGAACATCTGTTCGTCAACAGCCTCAGGGCTCAGTTCTCCATCCTTGACTTTCTGTGCAATTTCTCTGGCTGCATCCACAATTTCCGCCCTTCCACCATAGGCGAAAGCGAAGTTTAGGAACTGTTTATCGTAGTTTTCAGTCGCTTTCTCGACATCTCTTATAAGCTTCTGCAGATCTTCAGGCAGCAAGTTTACCCTTCCAATGACTTTAACGTGAACTTTGTTCCTGTGTATGCGCTCATCGGTCAAAAGCTTCTGAAACTCGTTCTCAGCGATGCGCATAATCTCTCTAACTTCCTCTGCTGAACGACGGAAATTCTCCGTTGAAAAAGCATACAGAGTTATGAACTTCACGCCAAGTTTCTCGCACCAATCGAGCAATTGCTCAACTCTTTCCGCGCCTTTTTCATGGCCAAGCCACGGATCAAGCTCTTTTTCAGAAGCCCATCTTCTGTTTCCGTCCAAAATTATCGCGATATGTTCCACTTTCTCGTCATTCTTGATTTGACTCCAAAGCCATCTTTCGTATAACTTGTATGCACCGATTACCGAAAGGAAATCCTTAAGCACTATCCGAACCTCGCATTCTTAAGGGCGTTGACACACGGGCAAGCTTCTTTGCGCGCTATCTGTAAAGCTTTGATTGTCTCAGTTAAAGCTTGCTCTAATTTAGGCGTGATTTGCTCAGAGATCTTTGAGACCTCACCGGGCGTAAGTCTCTCCTGCATGCCCGCAGCCATATTTGAAACAAGACAGACCGTTGCGTAGCAAATTTCAAGTTCCCTTGCAAGCACGACCTCGGGAAGGCCGGTCATGCCAACAACGTCAGAACCTAGTTGTCTAAACATTTTGATCTCCGCAGGCGTTTCAAACCGTGGTCCCTCCGTACATACCAGCACAGCCTTTTCCCATACACGCAATCCAAGACTTCCGATGCTCTCAATCAGCAACCTGCGAAGTTCAGGGCAGTAAGGCTGAGAAACATCAATGTGAGTTACTGGGGCTTCGTCGTAAAAAGTCACAGCTCGAAGTTTCGTGAAATCAATGAAATCATGCGGAATAACTGTATCACCAGGTTTAAAATCTCGGTTTATTGCGCCAACCGCGTTCACGGCTATGATCCTTTCTACGCCGATTTCATGGAGGGCATAAATATTCGCCCTGTAGTTTATTCTGTGGGGAGGAACTGAATGGTTCGGACCGTGCCTTGGAAGAAAGACCACTTGTCTGCCGTCTATCTTGCCAACTGACAGCAGAGGAGCGACGCCGTAGGGTGTCCCAAGGCGCAACTGCTCTGCGTCTCTAAAAAGCTTTTCGAAGCCTGTTCCGCCGATAACCGCTACTTTAGCCTTCTCCAAACTCTTCAACCTGTGCCTTTGATTCCGCGAAAAAGCCCCTAGCCGATCTATGAACGATGAATATGACTAGGACTGAGGCTACGCCTATCAGAATTCCAACAACTATGGAGAAGACAAGCTTTTCATAACCCAGTTCAGGTCTAATCAGCACATCTGCGGTTCCGTCAAGAATCCATCTGAACCACATGACAGAAACTATCAGAGCGCCGTTGCGCAGCACCCTTGCATCACGTTCGAAATACAAGCGTATGGTCCTTCCGAACAGTATGACACACATGCCTACTACTATAAGATCCATGGAACCTTTAACGAAGAAGCCAGCAGCTCCAGGCAGGATACTGAGCCATCCGGGCAAGTCTGACGGTACCTGCGTGATGTTTGTTGCGGCATTTGTCCATCCTGAATATATGCTGATTGCCACGCATAAGATGCCTGCAATTATTGAAAAATTCGAGATTTGCACTGGAAGAGATGGTGGTGAATACTCCCTTATCCACCTATAAAAGCTTTTAACTGCTCTATCAACACCGAAGCCTTTTACGAGCATAAACGCGCCTACAATGAGAACTATGGCTATAAGGTAATAATGAACCCAGTTAAATATCGTGAGTATTCCTAAGATGAGAAACAATAAGCCTGGAAGGCCTAAAGCGATACGAGAATATCGAGGATTTTCCAGTATTATTCTAAGATATCGCGTGAAAAGTGCTGCAGTCTCTTCTATTGACTCGCTGTGCTTTACAACTATTCGTCTAACCGACGAGACGGGCACTCTGGATTCCACGAGTGGCAACACAGCTTCGTCGGAATAGCCGTCCGTAACTAGTATAACCTCATCTGCCGAGAATGAATCTAATAATTCGCTAAGTTCTGCCGCTATTTTTCTATCTGCTCCAACGCTGCCCAGTTCAGAGCCTGAAATAGTTGCTATTTCAAAAATTTCTTCACTTTTCTTCTCGTTTTGCAGCCGATCATGAAGTCTTACTGCTTCAAACATTGCGTTTGCGTCTGGCTCTTCTGGATCTCGCAGGGCCAGACCCACGGCTGCGTCGAGATTTTCTGTTCTTCCAAGGAGAGGGGTTTTGATGCCAGCTTTAGTGCTTAGATCTCCGTCTCTATCTACGCATAGAATAAGAATTCTCCTTTGTTCCTTTTTTTCTTTTGTTTCTTTGTTTTCTTTTGCAGCCATCTCGGTCTCTATTCTCCATTAACACAGCAGTTAACTTTAATCTTGCGCTTCCGTCTCCTCTTCTGTGATGAGCTGGAATTCTTCCCATGATAATTTTTCGCCACGTCTCAATTTCTTTCTTGCATCCGCTTCAAGCTTTTCCCGAAGAATTTGCTCTGTCTTCTTCTTTTCTCTCTCATTTTCTTCGATGATTTCCTCTTCTATCTTTTTCATTTGATTAGACAGTTCTACGAGTTCTTCGCGTATGGGCATTGCTTCTGTTTTCGTTTGAAGATACAATGCGTGCAAACCGTCTGCTTCACTTTTGATTTTCTCGGATTCTTCAATCTTTGTCAACATTTTTGCATGCACTTCTTGGCTTTTTTGGGCAATGGCTGTCAATTTTTGATGGCAAACATTAGCCATAGCTTCGAGAGCTTTGAGTTCAGCCTTCAACTCGATAGTTTTCTGCTTTATTTGATCAAGCTTCCTGTAAATTTTCAGCTCAGTTTCCAGTTGCTTAACCTGCTCGATGAGTTTCTTCTCTTCCTGTAAGCTTAGGGGTGTAGTTTGAATCTTCCACTCAATGTTCTTAGACTCTGCAAGAAGAGTCTGATAGGCTCTTGAAGGTTTTCTCCTATTCAGCTCAGTAGTTTTCTGGTTTAGTTCTCTCATTTCCGCAACTATTTCTTGAGACTTCCCTCTAGTATCATCCCGTTGCTGCTTTAACTCTTTGACTTTTTCGTTGAGCTCATCTCGCTGGCTCCTCAGTTCAAGTATTTCTCCCCTCAAATTTCTAAACTCCTGATTGAGCTCATCTCTTTTCTCGGTGCACCTTTTCATTTCGGAATATAGTCTGTCCTTTTGCATTTTTAGTTCCGAAAGTTTCTGGTTTATTTCTTCGATTTTCTTGGCTTGTTCTTCTGACACTTATTTTCCTCTGTGGATGTTACCACAAGATTCTCGCTTTCAAACTAATATTGTATTCCCTTTTTCCAGCATTTTTTGGAAACTTGACAGCCACTGTTTTCCAACGGTAGGATGTCAAGCACAAGGCACTCAGTTCCTTTTTTAATGTTTGCTTTTTTGACGAGCACGTTATAAGTCTTATATAGCGTATTGCGCCATGTTGTTTTAGGAGAATTAATGAATGAAATACGACTATGAAGAGTTGCTAAAGAGGGTACGTTCCCAAATTCCGGAAACAGCTTCGAAACGCGAACGTCTAGAGTTGCCTCCGTTGCGTTTATCAATAATAGGCATGCGTACAATAATCACAAATTTCAAGGAGGTCGCTGACGTTCTAGATCGTGACCCGCAGCATCTGCTGAAGTTTTTAACCCGTGAGATGGCTACTGCTGCGACGTTTCATGAGTCAAGAGCGATTTTTCAAGGAAAATTTCGACGAGACACCTTCCAAAGACTCCTGCAAAGGTACATGGAAAGCTTTGTCGTATGCCCTGTCTGCAAGCGTCCAGACACCAAAATTGTGAAGGAGAAGCGCCTATCCTTCCTAGTCTGCAACGCTTGTGGAGCCCGATCATCTATTAAGCAGCTCTGAGAGCGCAGAAATTGGAAGTCTACGTGAACCTTAAGAAAATCGGTGCAAACGTGCTTTTGGCTATTTGCGACTGCGAAATACTGGGCAAAACCTTGCGTGAAGGGAAAATCGTTTTTCACGTGAAGGAAGAATTTTACAGCGGAGGGAAAGTAACTATCGAGGAAGCAATATCGATGATTGAAAATTCAACAATCGTAAACATGATAGGCAAGAATATTGTCCAAAGAGCCGTTGAGAAGGGGTACGTACACCCAGAGGCAGTGCTAAACATAGAGGGAATACCACACGCTCAAATAATCAAAATTTGAACATGCCTTTTTCCGTGTGGTAAAAAATCCCGAGTCACTTTCTTTTCCTAAAGTAAATTGTGCCGTCTACGGCTATACTGGCAAATTCAAATCCAGCTTCTATCAGCCGTAAAATTGAAATCTTGTTAAAGCCTAAAATAGATGTTCCTGTAGCGAGCTCAAAACAAAAGAAAAAAGAGGGATTGCGCCGGTAAAATCGTGGAGATATCTCCACTCGACCAAACGCACATACGATTTCTGCAGAATGCTCAGAGTGCTCGTCTAAACAGTCTGTTTAAAGATGTCGACGAACAAGTCTTTTATCTTCCCAGAAGCTTTGCCATAGTTTTCAGCCCTGTTCCAACTTGGCTTCTTCCTGAGTGTTCAACATGATCCATTGCAACCGCGTAACCTAACACCAGCAGGGAGTCAAAATCTTGCCTGACTATTTCGACACAGTACTCATCTCGCACAGTTGCCCAGTTGAGGTGAACCTTTGCTATAATACTTTTGTCTGGTGCAACAATATCATATGTATGACGAACTGTATTGCCCCTTATTCTGGCTATTTCATGGCCATCAGCATCCTCCATCCACCATTCGCTGCCAAACAGTTTCAAAATCTTCTTCTTGATTTTAGCCTTAACCTGCCCATCCTCGTCTTTGATTTCGTACTCGTTATGGACTGTCAGAACCTTCCCGTCAATCTCACCTGTATGCATCCCCGAGTTGTCTTCAAACCAGAAATGGGCTCCCCAGCTTACAAACTCTTGCTTAATGAAACCCAATTGCTCCCCTAACTTGTTCTTAACCACGTAAGTGTTTCTTACCGACAGAAGCCGTTGATCAATTGTGAATTCTCTATTTTGCAGCATTTCCATCCGTATGCCTCACAACCTTAAACTGATGCAATGCCAGTTATCTCTTATTAACTTCAAATACTGATTTAAACTGAGCAAAGACGGCGCACGCGGAGAGATCTCTGAAGCGTTATATAAGTTATGCATTTAACTGTGACTTTTGGGGAGTTAAACCTATATGCCGCATCATAGGAGTTTATGATAAGACCATACGCTTCTATTTTTAGTTTGCGCAGGCAGTTGCTTATAAGAGTTCACCGAAATTTCCTCTCCCTTTTGAAGAAAAATTTGGGCGAGGACTGTGAGTTTTTGAACTTCTATCGGAGTTTCACACCAAAAACTTTTAGAATGTTTTTCGCTTAAGGCACGTAGAAGAGATGGATGTTTTGGTAGGGCTTTTAGACCCATTACAGATAAAGGGATTACCACTTAAGAACAGGATCGTAATGCCTCCCATGCAAACTGGGTTGGCAACTGGAGAAGGAGCTGTAACTGATAACCTGATCAGCCATTATGTTACACGTTCAAAAGCGATAGGCCTAGTAATAATTGAACACAGCTACGTATCGATTGCCGGAAAACTCGCTGAAAAACAACTGGGGATATACGACGAAAACTTGATTCACGGGTTGGAAAGACTTTCAAGCAGCATCCACGCTGTCGGCACCCCAGTTGTAATACAAATCACCCATGCTGGAAGAAGCGCCAGTGCTGAAATAACTGGTTTAGAGCCTGTGGCTCTATCAACTAGTGGATCTGCCCCGGAGCTTCGAAGTCAAGAAATAGAAGATTTGACCGAGGCCTTTGCCAAGGCGGCTGAAAGAGCCATGAAGGCAGGTTTTGACGGTGTTGAAATTCATGGTGCCCATGGCTTTCTCCTCAACCAATTTTTCTCTCCTCTAACCAACCGACGCCGAGATGAGTATGGAGGCTCCTTAGAGAACAGAATGAGGCTTCCCTTGGAGGTTACCCGAAGGGTCAAGGAAGAAGTAGGAGGAAGGCTTCTCCTGTATCGTTTAGGCGTGGAGGATCTGGACCCTGCAGGTATCCAGATTGAGGACTCTAAGAAGCTGGCTAGTAAACTGGAAGAAGCTGGAGTGGACGTGATCGATGTGTCCGGAGGCTTGTGTGGCAGCAGACCAGCCCAACTTCAAGGCAATCAGGGTTACTTCGTACCTCAAGCGCAACAGGTCAAAAAGGTCGTGAACATACCTGTTATCGGTGTTGGCGGGATCAGAGAACCAGAATACGCGGATATGCTTATACGTGAAGAAAAGGTCGATTTGGTAGCCGTGGGAAGGGCCCTGTTGGAAGATTCAGGCTGGGCGATGAAAGCTGTCAATAAATTAAAAACTGGCACGCGCTGATCAGATCCTAAGGCGTGGTAAACCTGCCTTAACAATAACGCATTGACAATGCTTTTTTATTTATCTGATGTTCACTTTGAATTATGGAACTGGAAGACTATTTGAAACACGAAGCAATATGGCATAGATTCATAGATAAACCAGAAACCATCCACACTGCTGATGCTGCTGAAATGACGGGTATTCAATTAAGGAAAGTCACTAAATCTCTAGTCTTATTAGATCAGGACAAAAATCCTATTCTTGCCATAATTCCAGGAGATCGCAAATTGAGTTTTTCCAAAGTTAGAGAAGCGATTGGCGCTAAAAAAGTTAGATTGGTTCCATTTGAAGAGGCGGCAAAATATTCAGGTTATTTGCCTGGTGCTACGCCGATGGTTTTTCATAAGGTGAAAATGAAAGTGGTTTTGGACAAGGAGCTCGCGCGATACGAGTCCGTCTTTGGCGGCGGAGGAGAAAGAACTAAGCTCGTTGAACTGAGGACTATTGACGTTATTAGGCTGAATAATGCGGTTGTGGCTGATATTACAGAATAGGTTGGGCGCTGTTCTGAAAATTGTAATGGAATTTCATCTGTAGGAAAGGCGTTGTTGGGCATAATAGACTTTTCCTTTGGAACTGAAACAAATCAAACAGGGATGGGCACACTTTTAAGGAAGAGATACAATTCTTTTTCAAAAGGACGCGTTTGAGGTGCTTGTTTGGGTAAGAAAAAGGTCCTGAGCGAGGGAGAACTTAGCGAAATGGTGCTTCCAGCGGCTAACGATGTTTTAGGCGTGGCCATAAAGCTGCTTGGTTTTGATCGCGTCTTAGTTAAGTGTCAGGATGGTCATGAACGTTTATGCCGGATCCGCGGCAAAATGAAGCGGCGAGTTTGGATTCGAGAGGGAGACGTTGTACTAGTTTCTCCTTGGGATTTTCAGAGCGACAAACGTGGTGATCTGATTTGGCGTTACACTCACGCCCAAGCAGACTTTCTCCGCAGGAAGGGTTACCTAACGATTTAATGCCTCATTCTGGCGGAGGCTAAGGCGAATGGCTTTTCGTGAACGGGTTGAGAAGAAGCTGAAGAAAGAGGAGAAAACCTACGAGACTGAGCAGTTGATGAAGGAGAAACGAAGCGAAGAATATGAAGTTCTTGAAGAAGTTTTTGACCGTTCGACACTTATGGTGATTTATCATTTTTTGAATAAGGGTGTAATAGGCGAAATTCATGGGGTTGTGAGAGCTGGAAAGGAATCGCGTATTTACTGGGCAAAAGACCATGAAGGAAAAGAGCTGGCCATAAAAATTTACTTGACAGTCTCCTCCGAATTCCGGAAAGGCATGATCAAGTACATTGAAGGAGATCCTAGATTCAAAGGCGTGAGACACGACACGCGGTCGTTAATCTTTACTTGGGCTCAAAAAGAGTTCAAAAATCTAGAACAGGCAACAGCGGCGAAAGTGAGAGTGCCAAGGCCAATTGCCGTCAAGAACAACGTGCTTATAATGGAGTTCATAGGAAGCAACGGGACCAGTGCTCCCTCGTTGAAGGAGCAAACTCCACGTAATCCAGACAAAATCTACAGCATACTCTTAACGTATTTGAAGAGACTTTACGGCAAGGCTGAACTTGTTCATGGAGACTTGAGCGAATACAACATAATGGTTTGGAAAGGCCGTCCGGTACTGTTTGACGTGTCGCAGGCGGTTCCAATTTCGCATCCCATGGCCGATTTTTTTATACGTAGAGATTTGACTAATCTAAACCATTTTTTCAGCCGACTAGGAGTTGCCGTGCCTTCAATTGAAGAAACCTACAGGCAGGTTACAGGCTGATGGCAAAGCCCAGCACCTTTGTCAGGATTCCAAAAGATCGAGTGGGTGTTTTAATTGGTCCTGAGGGAAGAGTGAAGCAAAACATTGAAGAAAAACTCTCGGTTGAGCTTCAGGTAGAAAGCGACAGTGGCGGCATAACCATAACTTTGGCTGAAAAAGCCCAGGATCCGTCACTGCTTTTTAAGGCTAAGGATGTTGTGACAGCGATAGGTAGGGGTTTTTCTCCTGAACACGCGTTTCGTTTGATTCGCGATGAAGAGGCAGTCTTAGGCGTCATAGACTTGCGCAATATTTTCGGAAGGTCCAATTCTGATATCAAGCGGGTTAAAGGGCGAATAATTGGGATGAATGGCAAAACTCGCCGGATAATCGAGGAACTCACAGATGCCGATGTGGCTGTTTATGGGCACACGATCAGCATAATCGGGAATTTTGAGCAAGTTGAGGCTGCTAGGAGTGGTATACAAATGCTGATTGATGGGAGCCAGCATCACACGGTGTACAGATTTCTGCAAAGAAAACGGAGAGAGCTTAAGAAGAAAATGTTGGAACTCTGGGAGAAGCCGTCAGAAGAGAATTAGCAAAAGCTGTGGCGGTAACATGTATGCATTATGAAAAATTGTTATCGCAGTGGTGAGCTCTCGCATTCTTGGAATTGTTCGCCGTCAAGTTTGAACAATTCTCTCAAGATCCCAATCATGTTGGTTTCATAGGGGCCAGAGTCGTCATCGCCCACCACGCGGATTTACGTTCTTCCAGCATTAAAACCTTCGCTGGCGAAGTTTTTGGGAAGATTGTGCAAGGATTTTTTTGTCCGTCGCGTAGTACGCATGCTAGTAGCCGTTGCAGAAATGCAAACAGGTTGGTGGTTGAAAGAAGGGGTTGAAGTTTGAGCGATAGAGTTGTTGGGTGGAGTTTTCGATAGCCCCAAGACTTTAACTGTTGAGCGACATATTTTTCCTCGTTGTTTGGCGGTTTACTGCAAGCTTTACAGAAGCTTTGAGTAAGCAGGAGATCATGCGTTGGAGGTCAACAGTTTCGTTCTGTCTTTGGCTGTGCTGCTGTATGAATTTTCCAGTGACGATTGCCCATGAGTTAGGACATTACCTTGTGGCGTATTGCTACGGTTATGAACCTAAGTTGCTCTTGTTTTTTAGGAAAGGTTCAAACGCAGGGATATTGGGTTCTGTCGACACGAATTTGAGCAGCATGAAAAATTTTTCCAGGCGAAAAGCAATTTGCGTTTCCGCAGCAGGGCTTTTGGAGTTGGTATTGCTTGTTCCGTTGTTTTTTGTAAATTGGTGTTTTGCGCTTGCCTTTGTTTGTTTTACCGTTTGGTATAATGTTTATGAGGTTCATGATGCGGTCAAGGAATTTGCTCGTGTTACGGAGGTACTGTGGTTTGTTGAAACTTGATACGTATCTGCTTTAAAAGAGTAGATTGGTCAGCCATGGTTGGTGGTTTCTGTTGTGTTCTGCAAAGTAATAGCCCCTCCTATATAAGTTCAATTTTGGTGTGAACCTTGTTTTCGACGCCGACGGTTTTGGCATTGTTTGGCGCTTTCTTAACGTAAAGACTTATAGAATCATGAGGTACAAAGGGGACTGCGGGCGTTGGGGTTGTCGCTTTGCGGTTTAGGTCGAAGTCAAGGTGTTATTCTGGTGCTTGGGTTTTTAGTCACTCTGAGTATGCATTTGCTTTTGTTTTCTTATTCGCCCTTGCTTCGGGATATTGCTTTTGAGATGAGGTTAAGTGATGCTGAGGCTGGTCTGGTTTTTTCTTTCTGTATTTTACCGCTTATGGTTTTTCGGATTCCTTGGGGAATGTTGTTCGACCGCAGGGGGTTAAGGACGACTATGGAGATAGCTTTGATCCTAATTGGGCTTTTTGGTTTACTTCGAGGTTTTGCAGCGAACTACGGTATGCTTCTTGCCTCTCAGTTTCTGTTAGGCGCAGGATTGTCAGCGGTGATACCGTGTCTTCCGAAGTTGGTGTCATCCTGGTTTCCGAGGCAGAGAGCTGGTTTGGCAACAGGCGTTTGCATGGCAGGGTTTCCATTTGGTGAAGTGCTAGGGTTAAGTCTCACGCCATACCTTGCAGTAGCGATGAGTGGGTGGAGACAGGTCTTCCAAGCGTATGGTATCTGGGCTTTGATTTTGATGGTTTTGTGGTGGAAGTTCGCAAGCGAAAATCCCGAAAAAAGACCTACGCAGGCCGTTGGCTCGAGTGGCTCTTTGAGGCGTGATTTTACTCTGCTGCTTGGAATGAAAGAAGTCTGGCTTCTGACAGGACTGTATTTCTGTGCCGCTGGATGTTTTGACACGACTTTATTGTGGCTTCCTGATATTCTGGAATCCGCAGGAGCGGGACCTTTCACAGCTACAACCGTAGCGTCGATGCTGCCTGTTGGGTTTTTCGTCGCGACAACTGTGGTGGGTACGTCTTCCGACAGGATTGGCTTAAGAAGGCCCTTCGTATTGGTGCTAGGCCTCGTCAGTGGCGCAGCCATCTATCTTACGGGCGCGATGCTTAGCCCAGCCACCTACGCTACGGCTTTCCTCGCTGGTTTCTGCACTGTGGGGGTTTTGACTCTGACTCTCACGATTCCAATTGAACTGCCTAAGTTGTCTTCGTTCTTGTCAAGCGCTCTAGGACTGATTTCTTCGGTAGGCAACGCAGGTTCCTTCTTCTTGCCGACTGTAGTCGGTCAAATTCGTGATTTGACGGGAACTTTTTTAGTCTCAATACTTATTTTAGCCGTCATCGGAGAATGCATGTTCCTGCTAGGATTGATGCTACCAGAGACTGGCAGAAAGAGGTCAAAGAAATGTTAAAGAAAATCAATATAGTCCCGTTGGCTGGAGAAAGTTTTGGCGTTAGGTCCATGTGCACCTACGTTGAAACTCCTGATGTGAAAATACTCTTGGACGCAGGAGTTTCTCTTTGTCCGATTCGTTTCGGTTTGCCTCCTCATCCCGAAGAGTTCAAAGCGATAATAGCTAGTCGAAGAAGAATTGCGGAAGCAGCGGAAAAAGCTGATGTCGTGACTGTAAGCCATTATCATTTTGATCATCACACTCCTTCCTTTGAGGATTGGCTGGTTAATTGGACTGAGAGGACGGAAACTGCAAGACAAATTTATCAAAACAAAACTGTTTTGGTCAAGAATCCGAAGGAGAAGATCAACTACAGTCAGAGGCGCAGGGGATGGGTTTTTCAGCGAACGGGTGGAAGATACGCGAGGAAGCTCGAAGTTGCCGATGGAAAGACCTTCAAGTTTGGCGAAGACACTGTTTTGAAGTTTTCAGAACCAGTCTTTCACGGACCTGAAAATTCTGCCTTAGGATGGGTTTTGATGGCAACTATTGAGCGTCAAGGTGAGAAGTTCATGTTTGCACCAGACGTTCAAGGTCCCATGTCCACACGTACGCTCGATTTGATCAAAATGGAGCAGCCACAAGTGATCATGATCGGTGGACCTCCATCTTATTTAGCGCCAGTTAAAGTTGACGAGAAACAATTGCACATGGCAATAAAGAATCTGGGTGAGGTGGTCGAAAATGTGCCTCTGACGATTCTGGAGCACCACATCCTAAGGGATGAATCTTGGCGTCAAAAAGCCAGAGACGTATATTATGTAGCCTACAAAACGGGGCACAAAATTTCGACTTCAGCCAAGTTCTTGGGGGAAGAAAACAATTTTTTGGAATACGCGCGAAAACAGCTTTTCACCGAAAAACCTCCGACAAAAGAGTTTCAGAAGTGGATGCGTGAAGCATCAAAAGCAAAAGCGCATGTCAAACCGCCAATATTCTAGCCGTGCGATTCTCAGAGCAACTCGCTCGGAATAAAGCGTAAAGGTTTTCTATTGGCAATCCTCTACCCCTCATACGCGAGTTGCCTCCAAAACCAAACGTTTGTTTTGATATTACCCGGACTCGGAAATCATCACATTCTCATTAATGTCGCGCCATAGAAGCATTAACAGTTAGACATATATTCTTAGCCTGCCAGAGAGGAATATTCTTTGGTGTACAAAAATGAGTCAGAATGAAAACCTAATGAAGAAAATTGGTGATCTTGCACATTACTATGAGCTTGCGTATCATGGATGTTCACAATGTGTCTTGAAAGCATTACAGGACAGTCTTGCTATTGGAGATAATCTGACTTTTAAGGCTGCAT
>Ga0172366_10001737_pt1 | contig 17035 bp, 15 predicted proteins | sample LakKivSesite69cm_FD_114533 | JGI IMG/M metagenome (GOLD analysis project Ga0172366, IMG submission 114533) | Sediment microbial communities from Lake Kivu, Rwanda - Sediment site 69cm | ecosystem: Environmental > Aquatic > Freshwater > Lake > Sediment | place: Rwanda: Western Province, Lake... | reverse complement strand
GGCTGGGAATGCCGGGATCCGGGTATAGCGAGCGCGTATTTCACCCAGCAGGAGCTGGAACGGTACCGCTTCGAGGTGCCCGAGTTCGTGGCGGCGGAGGTGGAGCAGGAGCTGGCGCTGATCGAAGAGCATGCGGGCTTCGCGGACTCACCGATATTCCGCTACAGTGAGGATTACTCGCAATATGTCCCCCGGGGCCATTACACGCGGAGCGAGAAGCTGAAAAATTACTTCAGGGCGTTCATGTGGTACGGAAGGCTGAGCTTCCTGCTCAAAGGCGGCCCTCCCGACGGGTTAGTTACGGTGGAAGACGCGAAAATCCAGACTACGGGCGCGGCGCTCATTGCCGCGCACTTCGCGGCACAACCGGCGCTGCAGACGACGTGGGATCGCATCTATGCGGTTACCGCGTTCTATGTCGGGCTCTCAGACGATCTGGGCCCCTATGAGTACCGGGAAGCGCTGAATACCGTCTTTTCAGGTTCATTCGAGGCCACGGCGTTGACTGCTGAACGTGTGGTCGAGTTGAAGGCGAAGCTGGCTGAGTACCGCTCGCCGCAGATCTACGGCGGCACCGGCGCGTGCGAGCTCCCCCCGCCCTTCACACCCGAGCAGGCGGATCAGTGCCTGGCGGCGACGAAAGGGTTCCGGTTGATGGGCCAGCGGTTCATTCCTGACTCCTACATGTTCACGAACCTGGTGGGTGCCTATACTGATGTGTATCTCGGCGCTCGAGAGCCCAAACCGTTTACGTACGTGATCTCCGGCGCGGGCCGGCCGATACGGGGCTTTCCGCGCGGGCTGGACGTGATGGCGCTTCTGGGTTCCGCGCGTGCGAAGGCGCTGCTGGCGGAGCTGGACGACTCGAACTACAAGCGGTATGATGAGGCGTATGCCGCCTTGGATGCAGAATTCAGCAACCTCAGCGACGCGGACTGGAACCGCAACCTCTACTGGAGCTGGCTCTTCACGCTCCAGCCGCTCCTCCACGAGTACGGCCCGGGCTATCCAACCTTCATGCAGACCCCAGCGTGGCAGGACAAAGCGCTCACCACCGCACTGGCCTCGTGGACCGAATTACGGCATGATACGATCCTCTATACGAAGCAGAGCTATACGATGATGGAATCCTCGATGCCGATGCCGACACCGGAACGGAAGGTGGTCGGGTATATCGAGCCCGTGCCCGAGTTCTATAACCGGCTGCTCGCGCTTACCCGGATGACCGCGGACGGGCTGGCGAGCATGAACGTCCTGGATCCCACCTCAGAGAGCCGGTTGGAGCGCTTAGAGGGAATCTTAGAGCGATTAGTCGTCCTCTCGGAGAAGGAGCTGCAGAACGAGGAGTTGACCGAGGCTGATTATCAGTTCATCGAGTATTTCGGCGAGGAATTGAACGGGGTGATCGAGGAGGTTGATGAGAAAGCGAAGAAGACAACGATCGTGGCCGACGTGCATACCGATGGCAATACTCTGCAGGTGCTCGAGGAGGGCGTTGGCTACGTTGACCTGATGGTGGTTGCGTACAAAGTTCCGGACGGCCGGATTTTGATAGGCGCCGGGCCAGTCATGAGCTATTACGAGTTCAAGCAGCCGATGCAGAGCCGGCTGACGGACGAGCAGTGGCGGGAGATGCTGCAGTCAAACCCGCCTGAGCGGCCAGAATGGTACGATAAGTTCGGGGTGTGAACCGACAATCCAAAGAGCGATACCGTTAACCGGGCAGATCTCATGAACTCTATAGGCACCGTAATATGCCAACCTTTATGATACTGCCCATACCTATGAGTGATTAGAGGAACAGAGGTCTTTCCATGTCCCTAAGCGAAGCGGACACTAAAGCTAAGCTCATTGACCCTGCGCTTCATCACCAGGGCTGGACGGAAGACCTCCTTCGCCGTGAAGAGACCGCATGCGGGATCGAGGTTGTAGATGGCAAACCGAGGCGGAGGGAACGCGGGAGGATCGATTATCTCGTCCGTGTGAGGGTCAATATCAGCTCACAGCCTGTTGCCGTTGCCTTGCTAGAGGCGAAACGAAGTGACGAAGCGCCCGCGAAGGGGCTTGAGCAGGCTAAGAACTATGCACGGTTGAATCACGTGCCCTTCGTCTATTCCTCCAATGGGCATCTCTTCGTGGAATACGACGACTTCACGGGAACCACCTCTGCACCTACGCCGTTGAACCTATTCCCTACGCCTGAAGAACTGCGCCGACGGTTTGAGCACGGACTGGGATTCCCTTTAACGGGCGAAGCGGCAAAACCGCTCCTTGTCACGTACCCGGGCGGCGAAGCGAGCCGGAGATATTATCAGGATGCTGCCATTCGCGCCGTGCTGGAGCGGATAGCCAGAGGAGAGAGACGAATGCTCCTGTTCCTGGCCACCGGCTCGGGAAAGACCTTCATTGCGGTCCATATCCTGAGGAAGATTGCGGATGCGGGCCAACTCCGCCGCGCACTCTTCCTCTGTGATCGTGATGAATTGCGTGATCAGGCACTGCGAGCCTTCCAGAATGTCTTTGGCGCAGATGCCGCACAAGTCTCAACGTCGAATCCACAGAGAAACGCTCGGATCCTGATCGCGACGTATCAAACGCTCAACGTGGCGGGTGAAACGGACGACGCGAAGTTCCTCCTCGAGAACTATCCCGAAAATTACTTCAGCCACCTTATCATCGACGAGTGCCACCGAAGCGCGTGGGGTAAGTGGAGCATCGTGCTGACACGAAACCAAGAAGCAGTTCAAATCGGTCTGACTGCTACACCCCGCTCCTGGGTAGGTGGGACCGAAGAAGAGCGAAGAGGGGACGAGGAGATTACGGCTAATAATTTACGGTACTTCGGAGACCCGGTGTACGAGTATGATATGGCACAGGGGATCGAGGACGGGGTATCTCCCAGCCTGCGAAGTGGTGCGACGCGACGTGAATCTTGACATGACGGGCGTGACCCGAAGCGATATCGAGGTTCTGGGGGCGCGAGATGCCACGACCGGTCAACCTATCTCCCCGGATGAAACTCGTGAGGTTTATGATGCCCACACGTTTGAAGACGTTCTTCAGTTGCCTGATCGCGTCAGAACGATGTGCCATGACCTCTTTGCGATGCTCCTCCAGACCGGCGGGCCGCTCCAGAAGACCGTCATCTTTTGCACCCGCGATCGACATGCAGATGCGGTTGCCGCAGCACTGAACAATCTCTATGCGGACTGGTGTGCTCAAAATGGTCAGAAACGGCTCGACCCCTATGCGTTCAAGTGCACGGCCGCTTCAGGTGGCGCTCAGTACATCGCGGACCTGCGCGGGTCAGAGCGGAGCCATTTCATTGCCACGACGGTGGACCTCATCACCACGGGCGTTGATGTCCCCATTCTGCGCAATGTGGTCTTCTTCAAGTATGTCCGGTCGCCAATCGCCTTTCAGCAGATGATGGGCCGCGGCTCTCGAATCCACCTCCCCACCAACAAATTGATGTTCCGGGTCTACGACTACACGAACGCGACGCGCCTTTTGGGGATGGGCTTTGAGAGCAGACCTGCACCGACACGCGAGGCTGAGGACCAGAAAGGAGGAAGAAGGGAGCGGATTATCCGCGTGGAGGGCTTTGATGTTCACGTCAATCCCGCCGGCACGTATATCGTGACCGAGGAAGCGGGCAGATTGGCACTGGTAACGGTTGAAGAGTACATGCAGCGGATGGCTGAGCGGTTAGTGAACGAGATACAGACGATCGATGAATTCCGCCACCGGTGGATCAATCCGCAGGATCGCAAGCGGCTTATCGATGCGCTCCCTGAGAATGGACGCGGTGTGAGACTCCTCCAGGAACTCATGGACCGTAAAGCGTGTGATCCGTATGACGTGCTGGCGGAGCTCGCGTTCGGGGCGGCTCCAAAGAGTCGCAAGGAACGGGTGGAAGCGCTCCACTACAAGCACGAGCGGTGGCTCACGAGTTTGCCACCCGCGACGGCGAGCACCTTACTCGCCCTTGCGAGCCAGTTTGAGGCAGGTGGAATCGAGGAGTTAGAGAACCCGCACGTCTTCAATGCGCCTGAGGTGGTGAAGGCCGGTGGGCTCTCGTCTCTGAAGATGCTCGGCGAACCGAGGGAGATTGTCTACGAGATCAAGAAGAGGTTGTTTGCCGCATGAACTCCAGCACGCTTTCAGCATCCGGGAATGAAGCACTGGAGTTTCTCGTTGCTCACGCGATCTATCCGATGGCGAGCCCAAAGGGTAAGATCTTTCTCAGATGCGCGCGAAAGGGGCTTTTACGCCCCGAGCGAATTGAGGAGCTACTCGAAGTTCTTGCTATCCGAACAGCCAGTGACTGCGAGCGGCTCAGAGCGATTATACGGGAGCGCGTTGCCGCGCAGCGCGAGAGTCGTCCGATCAAGGAGTGGATAAAAGAGGAGCGGCCACGGGAGATGCTCATCAAATACGGCCCCGCCTCGCTCCCGCTATCAAAACTCCTGGCTATCATCTTGCGAACCGGGCGGGAAGGTGTGAGCGCGGAGGAACTCGCAAAGCGGCTCCTGAATCGCTTTGGCTCATTGCGAGCGCTGGATGCCGCATCGATCTCAGATCTTTGTGCGATTGAGGGCATCGGCATGGCAAAGTCAGCGCAAATAAAGGCCGCTCTGGAGCTCGGGAAGCTGTTCTACAAAGAAAAGGCAGAGAAGAAGCGGCGGATCACGAAGGCTGAAGATGTCGTGAACTACGTCGCGGAATACTATGGCCCGTATCTCAGGGACGCGCCGAAGGAGTTCTTCAACGTGATCCTCCTCGATATCAAGAACAAGCCGATCGAGAACCTCGAGCTGAGCAAGGGCAGCTGCAATGTGAGCATCGTTGATCCCCGGGAGATCATCAAAGCGGCAACCGTGAAGTCCGCATCCTCGATCATTCTCGTGCATAACCACCCCTCGGGCGATGCTGAGCCCTCAGCTGAGGACGTTGAGGTAACGAAACGAGTCATACAAGCGTGCGAGCTCGTGGGGATCAAGGTCCTGGACCACATTATCATAGGGCGAAATGAGGAGGATTACGTGAGCTTTGTCACTGCGGGGTTGATAAAATGAGTCCTGAATTAAAAGCTCGTTTTGTTCAAGTGGAAAAAGGAACGTTAGACTATATTGTGGCAGCCGTCGTGCACACCTTTAACCCATCAAAGCTCATTCTTTTCGGCTCTCGTGCGGAAGGGCGAGCAACCGAAGAGAGTGATATGGACCTCTTAGTCGTTCATAATGCGCTGATTGACCCTAGAGATACATTTGATTTTACTTCGCGGCTCTCGGATGAGGTTGGCATACCAGTTCAGTTAATTCTAATAACTAAGGAAGTGTACGAAGAGACAAAAGACATTATTGGTGGAATTGCCTATCCCGCTACCAAATACGGAATGGTAATTTATGAGAAGCCGTGAGCAGGTCATCTGGGACTTTGTACATGCTTGGTTGAAAAAAGCCACACAGGATTTAGAAGTCTCACTGCTTCTGATGAAAGAGGAATGGGAAGATTACTCCACCTGTGCCTTCCATGCTCAACAAACAGCTGAGAAGTTCATAAAAGCGTATTTAGTGAAGCATCAAATTGAATTTCGCAAGACGCATAGCCTGGGTGAGCTGATTGAGCTCGTAGAGCAGAGCGACGACTCACTTGCCGCTCACTTGAGATTCTCGGTCTGGCTCATGGATTTCGCGGTTGAGTTTCGGTATCCTGGTGAACTCTTTGTGGCGAAGGAGACTGCGGAAAGGGCTATTGCAGACGCGCGGAAGGTGAAGGATGTCATAGCGAGTGCGCTTGAGGATTATCTCGCAAGAGGTCGTTCTGGAGGAAAAGAGGATGGGTGAAAATGCCGAACCTTAAGACGTATGGGATTTTTAGATACTATGAAAGAAACGAAAACACTCGGGGAAATAGAAAAAATCCTGAAAGAAAATGAGGCTATCTTGAGAGAGAAATTTAACGTTAAGGAGCTAGGCATTTTTGGCTCTTATGTGAGGAGGGAGCAAAAGAACAAAAGTGACGTTGATATTCTGGTGGAGTTTCACAAAACGATTGATCTGTTTGCCTTTATTGAACTGGAGAATTTTTTAAGTGATATTTTGGGAATAAAAGTGGATCTGGTCATGAAAAGTGCTTTGAAACCACGTATCAAGGACAGGATATTGAAGGAGGCTATTTATCTATGAGGAAGGATTACGGGCTTTATATTGATGATATTCTGGAAGCTATCAAGAATATAGAAGAATATGTACGAGGACTTGATTATGATGAGTTCACTCAGGACAGAAAGACGGTAGATGCAGTACTACGGAATTTTGAAATCCTCGGCGAAGCTGCGAAACACGTTCCCGAGAGCGTAAGGAGAAAGTATCCTGAGGTTCCCTGGAAGGCTATGGCGGGGATGCGAGACAAGCTCATCCACGAGTATTTCGGGGTGCGGTTCGATGTTGTGTGGGAAACGATCAAAGAACGATTACCAGAGCTTAGACGTATAATCACGAATGTCTTGGAAGATATGGGGCGTCGAGCACGAGAATCTTGAAAAGCTCATGAAAAGCGGAGAAATCAAATTTCCTTACAATATGCCAGAAGGATGGCGCTGGGTGAGGTTGGAAGAGTTGTGTGAAAAATCACATTATGGGTATACAGCAAGCGCTGAATATAGTGCTGTAGGTCCTAAGCTCTTACGAATTACAGATATCCAGAACGGAAAGGTCAATTGGGATACTGTTCCTTATTGTAGGTGTGAAAAAGGAATTGATCATTATCTCCTTAGACCCGGCGATATTTTAGTTGCAAGAACCGGTGGTACAACTGGCAAGAGTTATCTCATTTCAAAACTACCAGCCCAAGCTATATTTGCGTCTTATCTTACAAGAGGAACTGGGCGGCTTTTCGGTATAACTGGAAAAGGGACCTTTTATGAGCTGTGGCAGGGTACACAAAGGGCTCAAACGGCTCATAAAGGAATCACAAAGGGCTTAAATGAGCAGAGAGAGTTTGGAAAGATTAAAAGATGAGCACGGAAATTAGGGATGAGAAAACGATGGAAATGGCTGAAAGTCTCTTAAAAAGAGCACCCTATAAATTGCCAGACTGCTGGCGCTGGGTGAGGCTGGGTGAGGTGTGTGAAATTGACTCAAATCAAGTACAGCCCAATACTGAGCTTGCCAAACGACTTCCATACATTGGACTAGAGCACATCGAAAGTGGAACCGGAAAAATTATTGAAAAAATAAACAATCAGAATGGTAAACCTGTTCAAAGTATTACCTTTCGATTTGATTCCCGTCATGTTCTCTATGGAAAACTCAGGCCTTATTTAAATAAAGTCGCTATTCCAGGATTTGAAGGCCGGTGCTCAACTGAGTTATTGCCTCTTTTACCAGAAAACGGTTGTAATCGCTATTACTTAGTATGGGCTCTCAGGCGAGATGAAACTGTTGAGGAAGCAATGCGGCATAAAACGGGCACACGTATGCCTCGTGCAGACATGGATGACCTTTTCAAAATGTTAGTCCCTCTTCCTCCTCTTCCCGAGCAGCAGCGCATCGCCGCCAGGCTTCAGGAGCTGATGCGCGAGGTAGAGCGTGCCCGAACCGCCTGCGAAAAGCAGTTAGAGGCTGCCAAGGGGCTCCCGGCTGCGTACCTGCGCGCAGTCTTCGAGAGCGAAGAGGCTGAGAAGTGGGAGAGGAAGAGATTGAGGGAGGTGTGCGAAATAATCCTGGGCCAATCCCCACCGGGTTCCACGTACAACAGGGAAAATATTGGGTTACCTTTTTTCCAAGGGAAAATCGATTTTGGCTTAGTTTACCCAGTTCCGTCCACGTGGTGCTCGAAACCCATTAAGATTGCTCAACCGAGTGACATTCTCATTTCTGTTCGTGCTCCGGTGGGACCGACAAATATGGCAAACCAGAAATGTTGTATTGGTCGTGGCCTTGCTGCAATACGGCCAAATGGCAATATAGCCCCGGGGTTTGTATTTTACTTTTTCCGTTTTATTGAGAGTGGCCTCTCAGAAAAATATGGTGGGAGAGGTAGTACATTCGGCGCAATGACAAGGGAACATCTCCAAGAGTTAGAAATACCGCTCCCTCCTCTTCCTGAGCAAAAGCGCTTCTCCACCGACCTCACCGCGAAAATGTCCGAGGTGGAGAAGCTTCGGCAGTCCATCGAGAACCGATTGGAAGCGATCAACGCATTACCGCAGGCGATTTTACAGAAGGCATTTCGAGGTGAGTTGTAAATGCCTCTATCGTTATTTGAAATACAGGCAATACAGCATATAGCAACTCATCTTTATCCTTTTCTCCCGGGGAAGGCTCATCCCTATGCAGATCAAAGAATTTCTTTTGAGGGCATTGCTTATGAACTTAAGCTTAAAGATTTTTGGCGAGGAGGTAGTAAATTACCTGCAATCACTGCTCTTTTAGAGAAAACTTTAGAAAGAAAAAGAGATGTTTTTTGCTTACTGATTTTAGAAATTGTAAAGAGGGGGATTAAATATCGAGATAGTAAAGGTGAACCGATAACCAGTGAAGAAATTGAAAAGCTTAATGAGCTTCTATTGAAAGTTAATTTTAAAATTCCGGAATTACTAGATAAAAACTTTTTGGCAAGTCTTCCCTCTTCAAAGCGACGAGATATAACCCAAGACCTGCAGAAAGAAGGAGCAATCTCTCAGGAAGAACGAAAAGAATTATGTAAGAAATTAATAGAAATGGAAAGCTTGCCACCCCAAAAGAGAGGTTTTGCTTTTGAGCGCTTTTTAAATGAGTTATTTGGAGTTTTTAAACTTAGTCCCCGTAGCTCATTTAGGCTCACGGGTGAACAAATTGACGGGAGTTTAGAATTAAATGGTGAGATGTATTTGATCGAGGCAAAATGGGAAAGTGAGCAAATAGGGGAAAAAGACTTATTATATTTTTACGGGAAAGTGGCCGGAAAAGCAGCGTGGTCTAGAGGGATTTTTATTAGTTATAGTGGGTTCACTGAAGATGCATTGACCGCTTTTTCAAGAGGAATACCTACAAATCTCATTACTCTTACTGCTCAAGATTTGTATTTTGTTCTTGAGGGATATGAAGAGGTTTATTTGGATTTTGATGAAATTATTAAAATTAAAGTGAGGTATGCAGCCGAGACAGGAAATATTGGGATATCTGTTTACGAAATACTATGTACTGTAGGAAGTTTGACGAAACGTTTGAGGTGAGTTATGAACCAGGAGATAGAGGTGCGACTCCAGAAGATCAGTGCACGATTAAAGAAAGAGTATCATGCCGAAAAGGTCATCCTCTTCGGGTCGTATGCGCGAGGCGAAGCGACCGAGGAGAGCGATATCGATCTCTTCGTCGTCGCTCCCACGACCGAGCGGAAGTTCGACCGAATGGCGACCGTGAGGGGGCTTATACGCGATCTTCGTCGAGGATTGCCCGTCTCACCCATCGTCTTCACGCCCGAGGAATTCACCCAGCGAGTAAAAGGTGGTGACCCCTTTATCGAAACCATCGTGGAGGAAGGTATCGTGCTATGACCACCCGTGAAGAATTCGGAAGTGTCGAGGATTGGCTGAAAATCGCCCGAACCGACTGGCTGCGGGTCAACCGGAATCTTCAAGAAGACGATGTAACTGCGGCTGGCTTTTATCTCCAGCAATCAGTGGAGAAATATCTCAAAGCCTTTTTGCTCCTCCACGGCTGGAAGCTCAAGAAAATCCACGAGTTGGATGCTCTCCTTGACGAAGCAATTAAATATACGCCCGAGCTTACCTCTTTTTACCACCTTTGTGAACGTGTTACCGGCTATTATCTCGTGGAGCGGTACCCGCCGTTTGACGACCTGGGAATCAAAGCTGCAGATGTAGAACGAGACCTGAAGGAAGCTAAAAAGCTCGTTTACACTATGTTCCCCGAGGAGGCGCTCAATGCCTAAACCCAATCGCACAATCAGGACCCCGCAATCGTTGAACGCGTACATCAAGAACGTCTGCGACATCATGCGCCGCTCCGGCAGGGCTGGCGCGCTGCAATATGTGCCCGAGCTGACCTGGATGCTCTTCCTCCGCATCCTCGATGAGCGAGAAGCGCGAGACGCGGAGCAGGCACAGGCGGTGGGCGCGGAATTTCGACCGTCTCTGGAGTACCCCTACCGCTGGCAGGACTGGGCTTTTCGCAACGGCGAGAAGCGGATAGAATTGCAACTGGGCACCCTGGGCGGTTTCATCTCCTTCGTGAACGGCGAGCTCATCCCGCATTTGAAGCACATGAAGGGAAGAAGCGGCGCAACGGCTCGCCAGAAGGTGATCAGTGAGGTCTTCTCATCCGTCGAACGCACCGGAATCGACACCGAGCGCAATCTGCTCGATATTCTCGACAAGATCGACGAGCTCTTGCTAGAGCAGGTTGACGAGACGCATATGTTCACGCTCTCGCAGGTCTACGAGGGGCTGCTGCAGCAGATGGGCGAGAAGAATAACGATGGCGGGCAGTTCTTCACGCCGCGTGAGGTCATCCGCGTGATGGTCAGGGTGATCAGCCCGCAGATTGGCGAGACGGTCTACGACCCCTGCTGCGGTACCGGCGGATTTCTCGCGCAGGCCTATCAGCACATGATCGCGCACGCGGAATCCGGGAGCGATATCGAGCTCCTCAAGACACGCACCTTTTACGGACGCGAGAAGGAGGGCCTCGTTTACCCCATTGCGCTCGCGAACCTCGTGCTTCAGGAGATCGATGAGCCGCACATCTGGCATGGCAACATGCTCACCGGGCTTGAAGTCTATGGGGGGCTCTTCCAGGAAGCTCCCGCGCTCTTTGACATCGTGCTCACCAATCCGCCGTTCGGCGGCAAGGAGGGGAAAGATGCTCAGACTCGCTTCGCTTACAAGACCAGCGCGACTCAGGTGCTCTTCCTGCAGCACGTGATCGACAGCCTCAAGCCCGGCGGCCGATGCGGCATTGTCATGGACGAGGGCGTCCTCTTTCGCACGAACGAAACCGCCTTTGTACGAACCAAACGCAAACTGCTCAATGAGTGTAACCTCTGGTGCATCGTGAGCCTACCGCCAAAGGTATTCGTGAACGCGGGCGCGGCAAGTAAGACCAATCTCCTCTTCTTCACCAAAGGTGAGCCCACTGAAGAGATCTGGTACTACGATCTCTCAGACTTAAATATCACCAAGAAGCAGCCGTTGACCCTCGGGCACTTTGATGACTTCTTCCGATCATTGCCCGAACGGGCTCTCGGTGAACGATCCTGGCGCATACCCCTCGAGGAGCTCGAAGCCAGGAACTACGACCTCAAGGCGGTGAATCCTAATCGCAAAGAGCGAGCGGATAACAGAACGCCCGAAGCGTTACTGGCGCTGATTGAAGCACAGGAAGTGGAGATTACTCAATCGCTGGCTATGTTAAGAAGTAAAGGCGTTTAAACGGGCGAGTACGCATGCCGAAACCTGGTACGAAACGATCGGAAAAGAGTGGGCTTCCACCGGGCACGCTCATCCATATCGGTGAGCAGAAGACCGAGAAGGTGCGCATCACGATCATCGATTATGACGAGCATCAGATAGAAGAGAAGGAAGCGCAGACGGTCGAGGAATGCTTCCCCTTCAAGGACAAATCGACCGTCACTTGGATAAATGTCGACGGCGTCCACGACGTGACGCTCATCGAGCAGCTTGGCAGCTATTTCGGCCTCCACCCGCTCCTCCAGGAAGATATTATGAATACCGAGCAGCGGCCGAAGCTGGAGGATCATGAGCAGTACCTCTTCATCGTCTTGAAGATGCTCTACCATGACCAGGCGGCGGACGAAATAACCGCGGAACAGGTCAGCTTGATCCTCGGCTCGAATTTCGTGCTCTCGTTCCAGGAGCGTGAAGGCGATGTCTTCGAGCCTGTACGTGACCGCATCAGGACGAAAAAGGGGCGGATTCGGAAGACGGGCGCGGATTTCCTCGCCTATACGCTGATCGATGCGATCGTTGACCACTACTTCGTCATTCTGGAGAAGCTCGAGGAGCAGATCGAGGAGGCCGAGGAAGAGCTGGTGACGAACCCGACGCCCGAGACCTTGCGAGCCATCCACCGCTTGAAACGCGCGATGATCTTCCTCCGCAAGTCCGTGTGGCCGCTGCGGGAGGTGATCAATGGCCTGGAGCATTCGGACTCAGCGCTCATGCACGAATCAACCGGCATTTATCTCCGCGACCTCTACGACCACATCATTCAGGTACTTGACACCATGGAGAACTTCCGTGAGATGATCGCGGGGATGTTCGATATTTACCTCTCGAGCATCAGCAACAAGCTGAACGAGGTGATGAAGGTGTTAACCATCATCGCCACCACCTTTATCCCCTTGACCTTCCTCGCGGGCGTCTACGGCATGAACTTCAGGTACATGCCCGAGCTCGAGTGGCGCTGGGGCTACCCGGTCATCTGGGCGGTGATGCTCGCGGTTCTCATCGTGATGGTGGTGTACTTCAGGCGGAAAAGGTGGATCTGAGTGCGCAAAAGATTATGTCTACGCCAAGTGCCCTGATACAGCATATATCATGACGAATAGGCTACTTTTGCTCGGAAATGGTGTAAATCGGCTATCGCAAGAGTATTCTTGGTCTGACTTATTAGATGATTTAATCAAAGAGACGGGGAAGCAGGAGGTAATACGATATAAAGAGGAGAAGCCATTTACACTTCTCTATGAGGAGATATACCTCAGAGCATTAAAGTACACGAAGAAAAAAGAGCTACGATTAAAGCAAAAAATCGAAGACCTCGTGCTCAGCAAATTTGCGCCATCTGACATCCATGCAAAATTGTTGAACTTGAATGTCGAGCATATAATCACCACGAATTACGATTACAACCTCGAGCAATCGGTTGCACAGAATCATGGAAAAGCAGCGCATTTTTTACCTGAGCGAAAGTATAATTTATTCAGGCGAAGAACCGTGAATGGCACGTCCATCTGGCACCTGCACGGTGAGGCTGAAGTACCCAGCAGTATTACCTTAGGCCATGAGCATTATGTGAACTATTTACAAAAGATGGGAAACTACCTAAAAGATAAAATCACGTCTAGGAGGAAGGGAGAAGCTGAATATATACGCTCGCCGCAACAGCGTGCCGTGTATAAACGGGAAGCGATTCCAGAGTATACCCAAGCTAGCATTTATTCGTGGGTCGATCTCTTCATAATGAACGATGTCTATATTCTTGGCTTATCTTTCGATTATACAGAGATCGACCTGTGGTGGCTGCTCATCTATAAGGAGCGCTTGAAGCATGAGAAGAAATTTGACCCAGGGAAAACCATCTATTACTGTTTTTATCCTCACACGATGGATAAAAGGGAAAAAGCGAAACTGTCATTATTGGAATCATTGGGAATAGAAGTAAAACGGGAGGATGTAGGGTTAAACTATGAACATGCTGCGGATGCTTATGCTGAGTTTATTAAGAACTTCTCGAACGTGGAGGGCTGAAGATGGATAGAGCAGAGAAATTGGCGATGCTCCAGAAGTTGAGTGAGAAAGACCTTACCACAAAAGTTTTAATTCCCCTCTATGAATCGATGAGCTGCAGTAATGTTCGCTACACTCATAGAAAACTAGAGTTTGGTAAAGACATAATCTACTATAAGGACGATGAATATGGAAATAGGGTTTATACCGGCGTTCAGGTGAAGAAAACGCAAATCAAAGCTGGTGATGTCGCTGATATATTCCGCCAAATATCAGAAGCTTTTGGTGAGCTATTTACCGATTTAAGTAATGGCAAAAAGCATGATTTAGATCAGTTTGTAGTATTAACGTCACATGAAATTTTAGAAGAGGCTAAAGATTCGTTGTGGGCTTCATTGAGAGGTACGCGACTGGATAAACTCGTCAGGGTTATAGATGGCCACCAACTCGTTACTCTTTTAGAGCAGCATCTCCCCTCCGCTTTCTGGGAAGAATACGACTACTTCAGCAAATATTTCAACGCCATGAAAGCCGACTTCGAAACGATCAAAGACGTCACGGCGATCGGTCAGAAAGAACCCGTTTTCTTAGAAAAAATTTTTGTATCGTTGAGAGTTGTTGAACATGGGAGATACAGATATGTGCCACTTCGTTTCCTGAAAGTGATGTCAGATAAGTTCGCAGAGCAACCCGTTATCTCCAAGACGAAATTCTTTGTACATGGTGTACAGAAAGGAGAAATGGTGAAGAGAGAGTTTATAGCTAATGCAAAGAAGATTGCAGCACGTCGAACTGTGGGAACACCGGCCTATCCTCCGGACGTGGGGACGTTTCAAGGTCAGCGATTCCTGATGCCCTATGTGCTGAACCACACGGACATAATGGCGTATCATGAGAACTTAGTAATAGTCGGTGTTCCGGGTTCAGGCAAAACGACACTGCTGAAGCATCTTGCTCTCAAAACCTGCAAGGAAAATCTTGATAAACAGGAGAGGATATGTGTACCCGTTCCGATTACTTTGCGAGAATTATCAGAGAGCGAAAAAGATTTGCGGGGGTATATTGAGGTGGTGTTCGAGAAATACCATTTTCCCAAAGCGAAAGAGTTCGTTGAGAGCGATTTAAATAAAGGGAAGTGTGTACTTCTCCTTGATGGTTTCGACGAATTGGCGACCAAAAAGAGGCAGGAAAAAATTGTTGCAGAGATTCGAGAATTCATAGAAAAATACCCTCGATGTCAAATTATCGTTACATCACGTATTGCTGGCTATCATGAAGAATTGAGTAGTTTTACCAAATTGGAACTGCTGGAATTCGACGATAAGCAAATCGAGCAATTCATAGAGAACTGGTTTGGTGAGACCAACCAAGAGAAGGCGCAGTCAATGTACCGGGCTATCAAAGAGAATGAGCAGATCAAGAAGCTCGCGCGTAATCCTTTGATAATCGCTATTATTGCGATCATCTATGAAGAAGATGAAGAACTCCCGCAGAAAAGGGCAAAACTATACGAACGCTGTGTTGAGGTGTTGCTGAGCAAATGGGACGTGCAGAAGAAGCTCAAAAACAGGTATCCCGCGGAGAAGAAAGAGTTCATTCTCAGAAGATTGGCGCTCTACGCTCATAATAACAACAAACGAGTCCTGACCGAGCCCGAAGTGATACAGGAACTGCTCAGATACTTCCCTCACATTTGGCTGCGGAAAGAGGACGCAAAATCGTTCCTCGATGAGATCTGGCAGCGGAGCTATCTGCTCAGGCAGATCGCAATGGACAGTTACGATTTCCTCCACCTCTCGTTCCAGGAATATTTCACTGCATTGGAGTTGAGAGAACGGGGGGACGAGGGGATAGCGATCGTTATTGAGCATCTGCTTGAGCCGTGGTGGGAGGAGCCCACTCTCCTCTATGCAGGGCTCAGCAAAGATGCGACGACGCTCATCCGGAGAATACAGGACGAAGTGCCAGAAGACATCTTTTACAGCAACCTCATGCTCTTCGGGAAATGCATTGCCGATGCGGAATTCACCGAGCCAACTCTAAGAGATACAATTGTCAACGAACTCTGGTCGCTCTACCAAACTGCGGAATTCGCACCGCTGAAAGAAAAGGCAATCAGAATCCTTTCGCTCATTAAACCCGATACCATCATTGATTCATTGATAACCGACTTAAGGGCTGAAGATAGTTCTTTGCGACGGGAAGCAGCATCTGCCCTTGCGAAGTTAGGGAGCGAGAAGGCAATCAATCCGCTCATCAAGGCCCTTACAGATGATAAAGAGAGTGATGTGCAAGAAAGGGCAGCAATTGCCCTTGGCCAGTTGGGGAGCGAAAAAGCACTCGATCCGCTCATCAAGGTCCTTACAACTGACGTTCATAAAGAGAACAATTTGCGATGGACAGTAGCATTTGCCCTTGGAGTGCTAGGGAGCGAAAAAGCACTCGATCCGCTCATCAAGGTCCTTACAACTGATAAAGCTAGTTCTGTGCGATGGGCCGCAGCATATGCTCTCGGGAATATAGGAAGCGAGAAGGCAATCGATCCACTCATTAAAGCTTTAACTACCGATAAGGATACTCTTGTACGGTGGGACTCCGCAGAAGCCCTCGGGAAAATTAGGAGTGAGAAGGCAATCGATCCCCTCATTAAAGCTCTAACCACCGATAAGGATACTGTTGTGAGGTGGTATTCCGCAGAAGCCCTCGGGAAAATTAAGAGCGAGAAGGCGATTGAATCACTCATTGAAGTCCTCACCTCTGATGGTGATAGCGACGTGCGAGATTGGGATTGGGCAGCAATTGCCCTTGGAGTGCTGGGGAGCGAGAAGGCGATTGAGCCTCTTATCAAGGTTCTAACCACAAAAACAGATAATGAACTGCGGAGATATGCCGCAGAAGCCCTCGGGAAAATTAAGAGCGAGAAGGCGATTGAATCACTCATTGAAGTCCTCACCTCTGATGGTGATAGGGGCGTGCGAAGAGGGGCAGCAATTGCTCTTGGGCAAATAGGAAGCGAGAAGGCTATTAAACCACTCATTACTGCTCTTATCAATGATAGTGATAGCGATGTGCGAGATGGAGCAGTAGTTGCCCTCGGAATAATAGGGAGTAAAACGGCGGTGGAACCGCTCATCTCCGCGCTTACCATTGATACAGACAGTGACGTGCGAGGGAGAGCAGCGGCTGCGCTTGGGGAAATAGGCGATAATAGGGCCATAGAACCGCTCAAAAAGGTGTTAAAAGATGAAGGGATAATCTCTACTGGAAAAGTAAAAGACCAAGCATTCGAATCTCTTGAGGCAATTAGCAAAAGAACTCGTGTGAGAATTCCCAGAAATTCATCGGTAGGATGATATCGGTAAATTCGATCTTAATCCAGATTAGAACGTAATCACGGAATTCAAACATCATCAGCAAACTTTTATGTTAGAATCAAAAGATCGTCTTCACCAAACTGAACAGTATCCTCGGGTTCTTCAGGATGAACGTCTTTAAAAGCGCGCGTTCGCTGTACTCCTTCAACTTCAGCTCGCCCGCTAAGGGCTGGAAGAACTT
>Ga0172366_10001732_pt1 | contig 17063 bp, 12 predicted proteins | sample LakKivSesite69cm_FD_114533 | JGI IMG/M metagenome (GOLD analysis project Ga0172366, IMG submission 114533) | Sediment microbial communities from Lake Kivu, Rwanda - Sediment site 69cm | ecosystem: Environmental > Aquatic > Freshwater > Lake > Sediment | place: Rwanda: Western Province, Lake... | reverse complement strand
GCTGGTAGATAAATTTGAGTATTGTTTACAGTATCTCTTGTTAAAATCCAAGGGTAGTAAGTTGCCGTATAGTTTGAGTCGATACCTGTGTTGTCAAGATTATCAACTGCTTCTTGAGGATAGATAATTTGAAGTGAATCAGTTCCATCAGGAGTATACATGTCATAGTCAGGTGTAGTCACAATGTAAACACTATCAGCTCTTTGGAACTGAATCATGTCGATTGCTTCTTCACACAAGTTTGAATTATTAACATAATCAATACTCGCTGTAGCAAACACGTTGATGTTTGTTGATTCAGGGTTTCTATAAGTTAGAATACCTAACAAGTAAGCGTAGTAGTCGGTGTTAGCAAAATCTTGAGTGTTGTTTTCTACAACTATTCTCTTGAATATACCTTGACCTGTAGCGTTCGGGTATCTGATTGAAGGTTGTGCACCTGCAAGATATCCTGCAGCTCCGAGTTGGAATCTATCTTCATTTGTTCTATGTTCATTGTATATATCCCATCCATCGAATCCACCCGCGAAACATACTGTGTATTTTCTTGCGAAGATGAAATAGTAAGGATTTTCTTGAGTCTCAGGGTCAGATGTGAAAGAAGCAACACCACACTCATAAGCTGGTTCACCACTTGTTGTATAAACGTTTCCAATTGTCACAACGGTAGCTCCAGAGTCCATGTGGAATCCTTTTGTTAAACCATTCCAAGGAATTGATTCAGTTGTATCTGCCCAATCAATTTGGGGATTTTGTTGACCCAAATACTGAAGGAAAGAATCGTCGATACCGAAATATGATGAGAAACCTAAATAACTTCTTCTTATAACATCACCAGGAGAATCTATTGTACCCGCAAAAGGAGGGTTGAAAATAGGTTCTTGAGGATAATAATACTTTGTCTTATAAACAATATATGGTGCATAATTAGAAGATGAACCGTACTCTCTCTGAGTATATCCGTTAAAACCACAAGGAATAGCATCTATCGGAGCACTTTCAGCCATTTCAACCATAACATATCTTGAAATCAAAGCATATTCACCATCAGATGAACCAATTTTTTTTGCTACGAAGTTATTCGAAGCTGGGTCCATATTACAGTTAGTGAACTTTTCGATGACAATTGGGTTAGAATCTGTGTCAAAGAAATTTCTGACTAAGATATCAAATGTCATATTATTGAATGACAAATTAGCAATTGATATTTTTACTTCAGTGTTTGCCAAATCACCATCAGAAATTGATATAAATCTGAATAAGTCATAAACTTTATTACCTCTTAATTCTGAAACTAAGTAAGGTGTTTTTGGTGATTGATATTTTTGTAGTTTCCAAGCTATTGATGTTTGTGACGGTGTGCCTGCTATTGGTCTTGCTCCTGGTAGAGCAATCAAATCACAATTAATACCTCTCACATAACTTGAGTTGTATCCATAAGTTAATGAACCAGAATAAACTTCCTCTACAAATAAAGGAACCTCGTTTCTTGGTTTTCCAAAGTTATCTACACCCAATACTTTTGTAATATATTCAGAGGAAGCCGCTTGTAATGAAGTTTCAAATTGGAAAGTATCTCCATCTTTAGTCACCCCTGAAATTCCAAACAAAGAGAATGGGTTTTGAGTGACACCAGTATATTGACCACCACATACTAAATTAACGTCTGTAAGTCCTGTCACTTCATAAATAGGACCATGACTAGCACTCGTTGAGCTGTTTTGGAATAGAGCAATACCTCTTGACCTTAAAGTAGCAACAACCATGTTGTTCCAATAGTTAAAAGCCGTGCCTGAGTAAGTGAAGATACTACCTGAAACAGAACCAGAGAAAACACCAGTACTTGGATTTGTTAGTTGGTTGACTGTCCAATATACTGAAGTTCCTGAATAATCATCTCCTGTCTGTAAATCGAAATTAGCATAAAACCAAGCATCGTTTTGACCCGCTGTCAAATCGTTGTTGTCTAAGTTTACACTATCGACATCGAACCCATCGGTGAATCCTGTATATCCAGCATTAGACAAATCGGTAAAAGTTGTACCAGGAACAGAACCCCAAGAGAATACTGTGTTACCTGACAACGAATTATTTGAGAATATTGATTGAATAGCATCGGTCCAACTTGCGTTGTATGATGACGTACTTCCGTTATTCAGTGTATAAACATTATTAAATACCGCAGAAACTGCTGCAGGTAAACTAGTCCAGTTAACCGTTCCACCGGTGTTTCCTGAGAAAACACTTGTAAAGTTAACTTGAGCAACACCACCATCGATTCCGATTGTTGTTGGGTCAGGATTAGCCACAATGGAGATACTCCAAGATGGACCAGCATCATAACCTGACAAACCCAATACTCTCGTTACGAAGAGTTGGTTTGATTGTTGTAAATATGATTTCGCAATATATGCGGCTTCATACTTGGGGATTTGTGTATTTACAAATTTTGTTGGTTCAGTACCTCCAAAAAAGGCTTGAAACTCATCATAATTTGTTATGAAAACAGGTTCGAATGCAGGACCCTTGATAGTCTCTCCCACCAAACCTAATGTTGTCACACCAACGCTTTGTGCCACAAACGATAAGTCGGTCTCGGAAGTGTAGACGCCAGGTGAAACATAAACTTTTTGGTTTACAGTTGTTGTTGCCATTATTAAAAATTATTCTGTGAGATTTATTTTATTGATAAATATTCTAATAGGAATGAAAAAACTTTACTTTTACTCATCTATTTATAAACGGTAGGAATAAATTCTGCCTTTTTTCTACTATGAGAATTAAGAAGGAAATCAAAAACATAAAAATTGACCCTGCGGTCCACGAAATCCTAAAAAAGTATTGCGATAGACGCGGTATAAAAATTTACAAATTTTTGGAAAACTTGATAATCGAGAAGTGTAAAGAAAAGAAGGATATCTACGGGGAAGGTTAAACGAGCTTGTTATCGAATTTGATTGTGGAAGGTTTGGTGTTGTCTTCTTTGACCACTTGAACATTCAAAATATCATTGAAAGTAATTTGAATCAAATTGACATCTGTTCCATAAAAATTGCCATTGATGTAAACATCATATGATTCAATATTGTCTGTTGATAAGATTGACATATTGGCTGTGAAATCAATTTTTTCGCTAAGTGAAGTGACTCCCGATAAAAATAAAAAGTCTGTTGGAAATTGACTTGGGTTTTCTGGCCAAACCTTTCTTTTCTTTTTCAAGGTTGATGTATCAACCTCAACTAATTGTGTGACCCTTTGAATCGCAGGTTTGACCTCAAATTCATCTTCATCTATCAAATAACCCAACATAGTGAAATCATAACTTTGGATATAATATTTTCTTGCATCCAGGTTCATTTGGGATTCATCCCCAACAGTATTCAAAATGATAGGAACATACTGACCTTTGATAAAAGTGTAAGCCTGACGGGAAGCGAAAGTCTGCATCACATTTTTATTGAGTTGATTCAACTCACGCATTCTATTACAAATTATTTTCATACTGTAGTTGATATCAACAGGAACAGGTTGTGGTATGGTGTATATATCCATACCCTGCATGTTTCCATCCCAAGTGGGAACCGAGGCATAATAAAATTGTTTACGGTTGGGTATATTGTATTTCGTTGCGGGATTTGAGCCAAACTTCACCTCAGGTTGTCTTACCAATGTTATGAAAGGAGGACTTGGATTGTAATCCAAATCTACAAACTTCCATGTTTCCAAATACTGAGTCCAGTTTTGTGTTGTGACAATTATATCCAAAAAAGAAACAACCTTACCTGCAGTGACAACCTTGAGTTCGTTTTTACAAAACTCCAACATACCTTTATCTAAATCAGCATGCAAAACAGATTTGGGTAAATAAGTCCCATCTTTTTTAATATATTCCAATAACTGCTCTCTTCTAGCGCTCAACGTTTTATTGGGCACTAATTGAAGAGTTGGTTTTACTTGTTTTGGTAATGGCATATTTTATATTCCTCTAAATTCATTTTCACTAACCATAGTAGCGACGATTGTCCTATAGAAAGGTTTATATCCACCGTAAGTGTGTTTGTTATCTGACCTAACGTATCCATCATCTGAAACAACATAATATCTAACCCTATCTTCACTCTCATAATAACCGAGATAATCTCCCATGAAAATCTCAACACCTAAGTCTTCCAAAGTTTTTTGATAGATACTGAATCTCATGTTACCAGGCTCTTGTTGTTCAACTCTAGAGTTTCCCAAGAACTTATTAGTCGGGGCCAAAACCTGAACATAACCCTTTAGTTCGACAGGTGTCAAAAACTGTATTCCATCTTCCAAAACCTCACCATATACATCATCAGTTTTTGTTTTGTATCTATCAATCCTATAAAGAATAACAGTAAAGTTCATATCACCAATTAACCACTCCTCACCCATACCAACATCCAAAGCATAATCTTCTCCCCCAAAAAATTTACCCAATCTTGTTATAGGAACTAAATTCTCACCCATATTGATAAATATTGTTCCAATTATTATATTTCATCAAAAGTGTATGCGTATAAATCCACCAACAAAAATTTATTTAGATAAAAGTCCTATTCACGGAAGAGGAATATTTGCATCGGAAAAAATTCTTTTGAACGAAATCTTCGAAATTTGCCCATATTTGGATTTGGGTATTCCAAAAAAAACAACTAGCCCAGTTTTGATGAACTACAGATTCAATTGGCCAATGGGAACATCAGAGTGGGAACTACAAGTCGTTGGTTTAGGTTTTTCAAGTTTTTATAATCACAGCAACACCCCCAACGCGAACTGGAGGTCCAATGTCGAGCAAGACACATTCGAATTCTATGCAACTAGAGATATTGAGGAGGGTGAAGAAATTTTAGTCTACTATGGTGGTGTAGAATATTGGAACGATGGTAGAAATGATATTAATGTTAAATGATGAGTCCTGAAGCGAGTTTAGAATCCAAAGCTATCACGATACTTGAAACCTATGAGGGTGCGAACAATTATATTTTGGAACTAAAAAGAAAGTCCCAAATAAATAAAAAATTTTATCCAACAAGAAGTCAATCTGAATACATCATTGATAACCACGAATTATCTCCAAAGGTAGCAAGAAAGTGGGTAATACTTGACGCCTATTTCGCACAAAAATTAGCTGACGATAAACTATACACTGAAATACCAACAAAGGTATGGGTGGAAAAACTATTGGCGGAAAGAGAAAAATCTTTTCATGTTTGGGGTAGAGTTTTTGATTCCCAAGAACTCCACGATTTTTGGCTCCCAAAGGCTGCGGTTATAAAAGACAATACTGTCAAAGATGTAGTTATTGACTACGAAAAATATTCTGTAAGACCCCCACTCAATCATCAGAAGGAATCAATCCAAAAATTAGTAGAGAACAAAAAATTTATACTCGCAGATGATATGGGTCTCGGCAAGACTACATCAACAATAATTGCCGCACTGGAAACAGGGGCAAAAAAAGTCCTTATCATTTGTCCCGCAACTTTGAAGATAAATTGGAAAAGAGAGATTGAGAATTACACTGACAGAAGTATCTTCATCGCGGAGGGAAAGAATTTTTCTACAGAACACGACTTTGTAATAATAAACTACGATATAATTAAAAATTTCCATGACACTAAAAGAAAAGCTGAATCGCAAATTGCTGATGCCAATTTTGATTTGGTGGTCGTTGATGAGGCACACTATATCAAAAATCCTCAAGCCCAACGAACAAAACTAATAAACGACCTTGTAAAAAAAGTCGACCGATTATGGCTCTTGACAGGTACACCAATGACATCAAGACCTATCGATTATTTCAATCTATTGAGTTTGGTTGATTCCCCTGTCGCAAAAAACTGGATGGCATACGTGATTAGATACTGCTCAGGATATCAATTCAGAGTCGGACCACGAAAGGTTTGGAATGTTATGGGCGCTTCCAATCTTGAAGAACTAAGAGACAGAACCGCTTCACTATTATTAAGAAGACTCAAACAGGACGTGTTGGATTTACCTGATAAGATTATAACACCGGTCTATCTTAGACTTAAATCAAAAGAATACGAGGAGTTGATGGGTGAATATTATAATTGGTATGAAAAAAACACTGAGGAATCAAAATCATTAACAGTCCAATTTACAAAACTAACAAAGGTCAGACAAATCATCGCTGACGAAAAAATAAATCAAACTATCGAACTCGCGGAAAACATTCTCGAACAAGGAAAAAAAGTTATCATATTTTGTAATTTCACAAACTCCCTCAATAAAATCTGTGAACACTTCGGTAAGTCTGCAGTGAAATTAGATGGTTCGATGACAAAACCCGAAAGACAATTCGCGGTGGACCAGTTCCAAGAAAATGAGAAAATTAAAGTATTTGTTGGAAACATCAAAGCAGCAGGTGTGGGTATTACCCTAACATCAGCCGAAGCGGTGATAATGAACGACTTATCTTTTCTACCATCCGACCACTCTCAAGCCGAAGACCGAGCGTACAGATACGGTCAGAAGAACAATGTATTAGTTTACTACCCAATATTTGAAAACACAATTGAGGGGATTATCTATGACATATTAAACCAAAAGAAAAACGTTATTGCTACTGTTATGGGGGACATCCAAAACTCTGCGGACTTCGTAGAAGAAATAATGAACCGCATCAACGAAATGAGATAATATCAGAAAGCGTGTTATTTATATAAAACGCCTTTCGTTATTTATGAAAAAATTACAAGAAGAAATCCAAAACATCGAATACAAGATTTTGGAGAACAAAGTGAACGAAGAGAAAAATTTACTCCTCACAGAAATGAAAAAAATAGGGATTGAAAAACTACCCTACTCCTACTCAGCCCTTAAAACCTTCATTGACCCCGAGACAATGGAGTTTCACTACAACAAACATTATAAGGGTTATGTAGATAAATTGAACGACGCATTATCCAAAAAGAATTACGGTGATTTGGAACTTGAGAAGATAATCAAAAACATCTCGAGATACGACAAGGTAATCAGAAACAATGCCGGTGGGGCATTCAACCACGCAATGTTTTGGAATATGTTAACCCCAAAACCAAAAAAGTTAACGGGCGACCTTTATAAAAAAATTACCAAAGAGTATGGAACTTTCACAAACTTCAAAAAGAAGTTCGAAACAATTGCTAAAGACAGATTCGGTTCTGGTTGGGTTTGGTTAATTATTACCAAAGCCGGAAAGTTGAAAATTATGTCTACCCCAAACCAAGACAATCCTCTAATGAATGTTGTTGAAGGTGGTGGATTTCCTCTTTTGGGATTGGACCTTTGGGAACACGCTTATTATCTCAAATACAGAAACAAAAGAGACGAATACATCACAAACTTTTGGAAAGTTGTAAATTGGGATTTTGTTTCCAAGCTATTCGAAATGAAATCCAAAACCAAATTGATTGAATCAAAAATCGGTCAAGAGTTATTGATGGAAGGTCCAAACAATTATATTCACGCATGTAGTAAAGAGGACGATAAGTTTTTTCAAACTTTATTGGAAAACAACGAGATAAGTAAAATTTATGGTGGTGGAATTTATAGAGCTCTAAAGACAGTCCCTTGGTTGGAATACAAAGAAAGAGATATTACCCAAAATAGAATGCAGGGTTTTTATAAAGACGGTATGAGACATGACATAAGTTATTTAGCGGGAAACCATAGGGCTTTTTGTATGATAACAAAAAGTATAAACGCCCTACTTTCATCTCTTGGTAAACCAAAGATTTTATTACAAGGTAAAAAACCCGAAGAACAAGTTGAAGGAATCAAAAGACTTGTCAAAATACTTGTAATGGGTGCCGATAAAATTTTTACAGAGGGTTCACCATTTTATAAGGCCATCATGTCGAACTTGGGTGAAAGTAGAATCAAAGGAGAGAAAGTAGAACTTTGGTCAAAAGATAGATTGGAAAAAGAGTTCGGAGAAGGTAATGTCGAAATCAAAAGTTTATTCGGAGCTCAATCTGATTCTGAGGGATTGGATGGTGAAATCAAAACAGAGGGTCAGATTTACAAAGCTCAAATAAAACCATTTTCAACTTATTTTATTGAGGATGAAAAATATGTTGTATTAACACCGAGTAGTGTAAAAAAATATAATGTTGACTGGATGATTTTTAGTAATTCATTTGAAACAATTGTATTTAAAAACGAAAACATCGAAAAAGGAATAAATGCATACAAGTTTCCTATCGGTGATTTGATTTATACTCTAAGATGATATTTATAGCTAAATCATTTTCATGGCTGTTATCCCTGAACCAGAAAGAAGTAGGATTTATAATAGATTAAGAAATCAATTAGGAGCACCTTTACGTAGTGTCGAACTCACAGACGAAATGTTAGATTCTCTAATGGAACTTTCTATTGGAGATTATGAAGAGTATGTTTTACAGTGGTTGATTGATTCTCAGTGGGTTAACCTTGTTAACTTGAACATGAATGAAAAATCCGTTGCCAGAGCGCTTGTCACAAGAACAATGGATTTCGAACAACAATTTTCATATGCTTATTCCAAGATTGTTGGATTACAGACTATGGGTCCTTGGGTATTAAAGAAAGACTATTTCATTCTGAGTGCCAACACTCAAAACTACGAAATCCCTGCAGGTCGTGAAGTCAATGAGTTACTATGGTTTTCAAACCAACCTTGGACCGCTTTCGGTCTTGGAGGTGTGGGTGGATTTGGATTTGGAGGTATTGGATTGGGAGCAAACGAAGCTGGATATGCTCAAATGGGTTATCAAGGTTCATATTTCATGATGTCGGGATTTGACTACCTGATAAGAATGCAAGAAGCAAATATTTTGAATAGAATCTTAGGTGGTTCATTAACTTATAGAATAACTGGTTTACCCGATGGAAAAAAGAATATATTCCTTTATAACACTCCCGGTGGAAGATTCAACTGGAGTAATTATAGCCTGTATGTTGGAAGAGCTGTTTGGTATTGGTATTATGATGTAGGCCCTGACGATAGAAAGGATTGTTTAAAAGCCAACCCTGATATCATTAAATTACCAACTGATGTTCCTATCGAATCACTTTTATGGGAAGATATTAACGTTCCAGGACAACAGTGGGTAAGAAGATGGTTTACAGCTTACGCCAAAGAAACTCTATCAAGAGTTAGAGGAAAGTATTCAGGAAATCTCAAAACACCCGACTCAGAAATCCAAATGGATTATCAAAGTCTTTCAACCGAAGCTAAAGATGAGAAACTTAAATTAATCGAAGAATTGACTGGAGCTGAAGGTTGGTTAACGAGACTGAGACCCGAAAAGGTTATGGAAAGAGAAGCTCTTATTGCTGAGAACTTGAATAAGCAAATGAAATTCAGAGCAATGCCTCGTCAAATATATGTAATTTAGAATGGCAATAGTTAAATCCATACCCTCCGTTCGTATTATCAACGGAGAGAGAATTCAAACCTCAGAAGTTGCTTTGGTTTCCGAATCGTCTTATACTGTTCAGGGAGAAGCGTGTATCGTTGTCAGAGGTGTTAAGGAAGCAACTCTTGCTTTGAATTCGAGAACAAGTGACCACGTAGTAGTTAAATCAATGACAAAGCTCTTAGTTGTCTCTGACGTAGGTTTAATTGATGAAGAGTATGCAGAAGTAGAATTAGACAGATTTGCTTGTGTTGAGTTCAGATTTGTTAGAAACGCTTGGTATATACTTTCATCAGACGGATTGAAGCAGTCCTAATTTTTTTTCCCAACCCTCTTCAGCTAATTTATACATGTAATCAGGTTTCAACCCTCTCTTACCCCAATATTCCATTTCTTGCTCTGTGATTTGTAAAACATCCTCATCCAACTTATCTTGGTCTCCCTCTTCAAATGGCATACCGTTGATTAATTCACATTGTGATGTGGTAAATATTCCCCTCTCAGCCAGGTCATTAACAATTAATCCGTCTCTAACTTCCTGTTGAAATACAACCAACAAAGGTTCAATTCTTTTATTAAAAGTGACAACCGCTCTTGGTACATTATAATCACCTGTCATGTTTGGATTTGTGTCTAAGATGTTCGCATCCAACATGTAACAGTTCACCTGAACACCATCAACAATTTCAACCGCATTAGGATTTTCTAACTTTCTTAATTGATTTGTATCTTTTATTTGTTTAGCCGTGAGTTTTTGAACATCTCCCTCTGAAGCTTTTTTACCGTTGTTAACATACATGATTACATCACCCAAGTTGATGCTCAAGTTGTTTTGGATGGCTAGTTCCATGTGTGCCATCCGAGACATGGAATTACCCGCCTTTGTTTTTTGTGTTAATCTTTTTTTATAATCATCAAGTGTCAACTTCACCTTAGCCCTCTGAGCAATTTTGGATAACACAATTTTTTTGTCAAATATTAGTTGTAGATATTCATAGTAATACTCAATAAATTCTTTACCCCTTCCTTCCAACAGAAGTTTAATACCTCTATCAAGAAACTCTTCAATGTATAATGGAAGTTTTTTTGATTTGATAGAATTGCCGGTCAATTTTATCTTTCCTTTGGCATCCATTACAGCGTAATTTTTTCTGGCAAGATTTATACACGAGGGCCAAACACCATCAGTATCAAGAGCCATTTCTCCTCTCATAAAGATGTCATTGTATTCTGCAACGTCAGCTTCAGGTCCTGTATAAACTTTTCCAGCCTTAACCTTCCAATTCAATCCTCGACCAATATATCTATGAGTATCTGCGTCATCAGGACTTGAGAAGTTAACACCGTCCGTATCCATCACAAGAGGAACGTACCCTTTGGTCATAAAAAACTTAATCATCTGACGAAGGTATTGACGACCAGTACAAGTAATCTGTTCTCCCATATACATGTCACCCCAAGCAAACACTTGTGGCGCTGAAAGGGCACCGAACATTGAGTTGATGAATATCTTGATTGGTAATTGTTTGTTTGAGTAGGATGCTGATTTTTCGGGGTCAGTTGTATAATACTCCTCAGCAAGTTGTTTATAACGTATACGAGTGTCTCTGAAATATTTTAGCATTCTTTTCATTGCACCTGTGACATCACACTGCGGAAATACATCGTGTACGAGCTGAATAGAGGGGTATAGAGACGAGAAGTCTAACTTGAGTACATTCTTACTATATCCAACCTTAAGTAGTCGAGAAAGACCTCCTACGAAGTCTGTCTTCGATTGTTTCTCAGGTATGGCTAAACCGTGTTTGTGTGACCAAGCGAGCATGAGCATTTTCCATAGAGTTGCGGTTCCCATTGTTGATACCCTTTCGTATGTAGTTGGTATCATGGAAGCAAGTAGAAATGACGCTTGATTGAACTCTTTATCCACGGCCAATGTTTCCTCCAAGTCGTCATCAAGATATCTTTCTACGAGATTGTCTCCTGTGGTTACGATGTAAACATCTTCTCTTCTTTTACAAGCCATATCTATCTTTTCGTCTAATCCAACTTTTTTGTAATTACCATTTTGTATATTCAACCAATACTCCTCTTTTGCAGCATACATTTTTCCAATATCTGTATGTTCGATGTATACACGGTCTTTCGCCTCTTTGTTAATAAACTTTGTAATGTATTTAAGACCCGCAGCCTTGATACTTGAGTTGATTGCCTGAGCCCTACGAACCGCATGAATGATATCTATGACATTATAACCCCAAATTGAAGTCTGAAGAAAATCTTCAACCTCATTTGCAAGTTTTAAGATAGTTTCTTTTCTTGTATAGGAATGTTGAGGATGAAGAGATTTGATTGTTTTTCTCATATCAATTCCAAGCCTTTGTGACCTTTCAAATATCCAGTGCCAATCGAAGTTTGCCGAGTTATATCCACCTATGATTGATGGTTTTATTTGGTCGATGATATTGAAAAATTCTATGATTGCACCCTTCTCTTGTGATTCATCAAGACACTCAATTACTTTATGATAACCTTTGTTGGTCTTAATTCCAATCATGAATATCCGACCATCCTTGGGGTCCAAAGCATTTGTTTCCAAGTCAAACACCAAACGTGTTACTTGGTCGTAATCATCGAAACCCTTGAATAATCTTTTTTCTTTAGCAATTAGATATTGTTCCACAGGTGGAAGAATCAAAATCTTATCTTTCGCTTTCTCACCCCACGGGTCTAAATTACCGTCTCTGAAAAACTGAATGAGTTCCCGATATCCCTTCAGAGATTTGACCATGAATGTCAAACCTTTTTCAAGTCTTTCATCCCCTTTGGTTTCAAGTTTGTCAATAACAATCCCATGTTTAGACATAGCTTCCTTTTGAGCCATTTTTGAATCATTATAGAAACCCAAACCTCTAAGGTCTCCAACCCATGCAAATGGAATGAAATGGTCTTTACGAATATCTTTACCTTTACCGGGTATTTCTTTTATCTTGTAAATGGAGTTTGAGACATAGTCGAACTCAATAGCGACTATAAATTGTTCGAGGTCATTCCCGTGGAGGAACTCCTCAATTTCTTGACTTGAAATCATATATTTTTCCGAGTGGTTAATTGGCTTTCACACTATCGTGAAGTTCACCTTACTCATTCTCCAATAAATATAATAAAAAGTTGTGCTCAATCAAATCAACAACAAGGAGACTCAGAAATGAAACTCTCCTCAATGTTTATATACAGTTGTTCTCTGAGTGGAAGTATCAAATTACCCTCATCGTTTTTTATGAGAAACTGACCTTGATATCTTCCTGGTGTATCGGTATCCATAGATGTAAATTGGAAATAAATATAATACTCAGTAGCTGCTCCTGGCTCAGGTAAAATCAATGAAACAATATAACAAGGAGCGGAGACAATTTTCGGAATACCTGTATAAACATCAACCATTGTGAAAAAGATTGTTGAATACGGCAACGACTTCATCAGTTCCAAATAACTCGACCTCCCGTCTTGAACAACCTGCATTTTAAGCAACGGAAGGGTAGCATTCTTAGCGATATAAAATTCCATAACAATAAATATATTGTTATGACTCTTTCCTTAAATCTCTACTGTAATGTTCAAATCTATTGTGTTCCGTTGGAGTGAGTAATAAAATACCCGGTTTCAATTCACCCTTCTTTGTCAATTGGTACATATGACTCATCCAAGTTTGTTCGAAAGGATGTGCCCATGTGGTGTCCAAAAACATCTTGACATTACCAGGTCTTGAAACAATCTGAGGCCAATTACAATAATAAACTTCTCCTGTTGCGTATGGAACTCCTTTGTGAGATAGAATAGAATCATATTTTGCTTTGGGAGCATTTGGGTCGAGTCCCATTTGGGGGAGCCTTGGTTTTCCTGGCCAAAATTCTTCTCTCACATGTTGTGGTACATTATACCAAGACCATTGAATACTGTTGTCACCAAAAAACTCAGAATAATTAAGTTTGAGGAAATCAAAATTTTCTTTGTTAGTAATTTCTAATGACTTTGTGAAAAGATTTGGAACCATTCTGTTGAAACCATTTCTACACACTTCATCTGGTTTACAGAAAAAGAACATGTCATCTTCAAAAAACAAATAGTAATCCAAATCGGTTTCGTTTTCAAAGTGTTCTGCAATAAATTGGCGTCCACCACAAATACCCAAATTATCTTTTTTTATTTCTTCAAATTGATATTCATCACAAATTTGACTGTAAATTAAATCTGTGTTTCGGTCAGTGGAATTATTCAATAAAAACTTTTTTGTTTTGAGTAAAAAATCTTTATCATATTCCATCATTGAATCAATCAACGTTTGAAATTGTTTGGGACTATTAAAACCAATGACATATAAACCCACTTTACTTGTATCAAGCTTGTTTTGTATGGTAGCCGACTTTTCGTTTTTCGGCACGAGCTTGTCATTTTTCAAGTCTTCAAAAAACTTACCAATTAATCCATTGGATTCGATTTCGAAATAATTTACAAGGTCTGCATGCTTATAACAGATTATACTGAAGATAGACTCCTCAGTTCCCATGAAACCTTCTTCCAAAGTGGACCTTAATAATCCATAATAGATTGAATTCAAGTTTGATATCGTTTCTCTCGGTCCTCCAAAAAACCCACCTCGAGCAACTTTGTTAACTTTGGCACCAGCAATTTCATTCAATTTATTATATTCAAAACCATGAATCTCCCTTTCAGCACCATAAGGGAAACAGATAAAAGAGAATTTTGAAATATATTTGGATAGTTTATCTAAAACCAAATCATGTGTGAAATAACCAGGGTGCACCGTATTTGTTAATCCACCATCAATCCAAAAAAGATATTCAGAATTAAACTTATCCATTATTTTAGCATCGTTTAACAGAAATACTTTGGACATTACCAATGGATTATAATTTTCCAAACGAGCTTGTGTTGAGTCTTTCAACCAACCAGCCAAGTTTTTCCAACTATTACTATTTCTGATATTTTGAATCAAAGGGAAAAATTCATTGTTTTGAAACCAAGAAAGGGGTCTTTCTATAAATTGTGTATTGGACTGTTTTCTTCTTGAGAAAACGAATTCTTCTAATTCTTTATCGCCATAGATAATTATGTTAGCATCAACCTCTAACAATTTTTCAAATTTATCTAAATAGTGTTGATAAGGTCGTGACCAACCTTCACTCAATTCGGACCTACCGATGTCCCATATACCTGTGACTAATGTTATATTACTCATAAATTCTATTAAATTCTTCTAATATTCTGTAAAAACTTTTATTTTCTTCAAACAGTTTTGGATTCGTGCCTGATGGACAATTATCGGGACACCACCAAATGTCAAAGTGCTTACGTACAAACAAGTCTTTATGATTTTGATACATCAAGCTCATAATAACCTCTTCATGATATACTCTTTCGACTGGTGTTATTTGATTAACATAATTTTCAAAAATACCAACAACATTGTCCCACAGGTCCCTATGACCTCCAAACATTCCACCTATAATATGAATACTTCTATCGTAATTGTTGTACCACTTTTCATTCACAGTTCCAGACCAATAATTTCTTTCATTGTCTTTTCCCAATATCAAGAACTTACCTTCAGTATCCTCAATCAAATTTTTGAGAAAACTATTACTGAAAAGATTACTTTCATAATACCTACCTTGAGGGTGTAAACTACCTGTAAGGTATTTGTTTGGTATAAGACCACAGTGAGATAAACCTGCGTCAATCCAAAAATAATAATCATAAGATTTATCTTCATTCCACCACCAAGCAAATTTTGACCACTGAATTTCAATACATCTGTCACCAGTTTTAGCATCTTCATAATTTTTGTGTTTGGAAAGGAGTTCTTCGAATTTAGTTTTTTTCAAATCAAAGATTACAAATTGAAGTTTATCTTCACTAATATTATTTTCGGTATAAAAAAACCTTTTTAGTCTTTCAATCTCTCTATCTGAGGTATAACAAACAAAATCAGCATCTGTCATTTTCAAAAGTGAAAGTAAACTGTATTGATAATGACCGCCTCTTGAGCTTCTTCCTCCAAACCCTGTCCCAGCCAAATCACTGTAGATACAAGTTATAAATTTAGTTCGCATGGGTAAATTCTATATGAATATTTTGTTCTTTTGTAGATTTATTGTTATGTAAACTTAAAAACTCACCAGGTATTTTCACAGGAGAGTATTGATTCCAATTATAAGTTTGAGTATAAAAATTATTATACTGTCCGTGTGACACATCTGACCAATCAGAAATTTGAGGTCCTATTGGTACTATGGGTACATAACTCTGATAAATACTTGTAATAAATTGATAGATAAAGTCATCAATTGCAAAATAATTCAATTTTGAAGCCTCTTCTATTTCTAAAACCTTATCATAAACTGAACTATGATACATTATCATGTTGGTAGCAAAAATTCCCCTATGATGTTCCTCCTTGGGAGGTAGATTAGTTGCATCTAAAAACCAAGGAAATTTCTCACTTCTATTGACCGGTCTGTTCAAAGTGGGAGCTAAGTTTACAACGGAAAACTCAAAATTATCTGTTGTAGATTCGCATTTTTCGATAAAAGATTTTGCATAAGGCATTATGGTACAATCATCTTCAACTATGAGAACCTTATCATAATTTCTCTCTTTGGCAAGCTTTATAATTTCCAAATGTGATTTTGTGCACCCAACATGACTGTTTGTATCCACCGCAGGAAAATACTCGTATTCCCAACCGATATACTCCATCTCCTTTTTGATGGATTCGAACCTATCTTTTCGTCTCTCCAAATTTACAACAAATTTCGGAGCATCTGTGAAAATCATTAGCTAACGTGATTATGATTTAGTTGTCCTGTAAGTCTATCACACCATCCCTTCGACTCTGAGTGTGGCCACACAACCCAATACTTTGGAAGAACGTCAGTTTGAAATTCCCTCCAAATTTTACAGTATTTGTCAGGGTCGTTCATCAGTCTGTTGATTTCTGATTTATCAGCATCCTTTCTGAACAATGTTTCATCATTAGGTCCATGGAATGCAACAACCCAAAAATCATAGTCTTTTTCAGGAACACTTGAATATCCTACATCAATACAATGCTTATAAACAGATGCAAAATCTTTTTTCCAATCTTCCTCAGTTTCATAATTATAAGGATTTGGAGGATAATTTTTATCTAAAGTATATCTTTGTACTGCACGTTTTTCGAATAACAAACCACTGTATTTTTCATAATCTCTAAGTGTCCTTACTGTGCCAAAACCATAAGGGCCATCGTGTCCTTCTTGTATCTCACCGTCCATTCCAAATAACTTTCTATTTGTCAGATGGGAGTGTTTGTTTTTATCTCCCCATGTTTTGTCATCGTCCCACTGTTTCGTTCTACCCTTACGAGTATATTCGTGGTATACAACAGGTAGGTGAGGGTGGAATAAATCATATCCATGAGTATAAGCCCTCGCGGCAATTGAAATTTCTTCTCCGTGAAAATAATATTCAGGATTGTGTTGGACTTCTTTTGCAAATTCACCTAAGGTGAAGCAAAAATGTGCCGAGTAAAATCTTGAAGTGACCGGTTTTTTCATTTCTCTCCAACCT
>Ga0172366_10001731_pt1 | contig 17066 bp, 19 predicted proteins | sample LakKivSesite69cm_FD_114533 | JGI IMG/M metagenome (GOLD analysis project Ga0172366, IMG submission 114533) | Sediment microbial communities from Lake Kivu, Rwanda - Sediment site 69cm | ecosystem: Environmental > Aquatic > Freshwater > Lake > Sediment | place: Rwanda: Western Province, Lake... | reverse complement strand
AATCCAGCATCCTTCATAATGCGAGTAGCTTCAACCACATCACGAACAGTGTGCCTTCTGCCAACCAAACGGTAAATCTCATCACTTGGATTCTGAACACCCAACTCCACACGAGTCACACCCATACCAAGCATATTGTCCACATGTGTTTCCTTAGCCCAGTCTGGTCGTGTTTCCACAGTTATGCCAGCATTGCGGATACTGCTTGTTTCAGCATTCTTTTTCGCCTCCTCAAGACTCTTAGATAGTTTACTTGTGATTGCATCCAAACAACGTTGAACAAACCATGCCTGATAATCCAACGGTGTAGCTGGAAAAGTTCCACCCATAACAATCAACTCCGCTTTATCCACATTATGCCCAATAGCCATCAACTGCTCAACACGACTCCTAACCTGCAAAAACGGATCAAACTCATTCTGCAACCCACGCATCGCAGCAGGCTCAAAACCAGTATAGCTCTGAGGAACACCAAACGATGGTCCACCTGGACAATAAGCACAAGGCTCAAACTGTGGGCAAGGATAAGGCTGAGTCATAACAGCTATTACACTCACGCCTGAGATTGTCCGTGTGACTTTACGGCGCAAGAGGGACAGAAGCTTGGGCTTCTCTTCAGCCTTTAGAAGGCATATTATTTCAGCGTTAGATGGCACCTTATCAAGCTTATACTCAGCAGCAACATGCATCTTAACTTGATTAACATCATCAACACTAGGTGAAGAAATAAGCATCAAACTTTCAATTATCTGCCTCAAAGCACCGTTTTTGCTCAAATCAACGCCAACCATAATACACTAGCATAAAACAAGCAAATAAACTCCGCTACATAAATCCAAAACTCTCGGAAAGTATTTATCTCAAACAACTCTACGGTATTAAGCCCTCTAACTTTGGTGAAAAAAACTTTGTGGCGTCGCCTTGGAACCCAACTGTACCTTCAGCGTATTAGCAATCTTAGTCACAATGCTAAACTTTTCCTAGTGGCAACCATACTGCAGGGCCTGAGCAATGGAATATGGGGAGTAATATTCAACTTATACCTCAACCTCAAAGAAATAGGTTTTCAACCAGATTTCATAGGCATGATGTTTACCATTGGCGCACTAGCCACAGGTTTTATAGCTCTACCAGCTGGCTTAATCTGCGAACGCATAGGCCCCAAAAAAGCTTTGCTCATTGGTTTAATGGCAAATTTCATAAGCTTTATTCAAATACTAGTTTTACAGCCACCAACTTTACTTGTTGCCAGCCTCGGTTCAGGATTGATAGGAACAATTGGATGGGTAGCCTTCGCACCATTTATGATGGAGAATAGTAGACAAGAAGAACGCACATATTTGTTCAGCGTTGACTGGGCTTTAATGATAATAATGAGCGTCATAGGCAGCTACATTGGCGGCGTCATGCCAGATGCATTCAATGCGCTTTTAAGCTTGCCAACTGGTGTAAACGGATCAGCTGTTGGATACCGCATATCTCTTGAAATCTCAATCGGTCTAGCTTTAACCGCGATCGTTCCAATACTGATAGTAAAAGAGAACAAAATGCTGCAAAGGCAAAAAATGATTGACCTTTTAAATCTACGGAACATTCGAAGCCACAAAACGATACTTAAATTCATGATACCTACTGGCCTAATAGGCTTCGGCGCTGGATTTATAGTACCACTTTTGAATTTATTCCTTAAACTAAAATTTTCTGCTACACTGGAGCAAATAGGTATCATTTCCTCTTTAAGTAGTATTACACTTGGTATAGGGACCCTTGCTGCGCCAGCCTTGGCAAAAAAGCTCGGCAAAGTCAAAAGCGTGGTAATCTGTGAATATTTTTCCATGCCCTTCATCATGCTTATGACTCTTGCTCCAAACTTACCCTTAGCCTCAACTGCTTACATCATCCGTAACGCAATGATGAACATGGCAGGACCTATAAGCACGGCATTACAGATGGAACTGGTAACGGAAACGGAACGTGCTACAACAAATGGTTTAATGATTATGGCAGATAATGTTCCACGCGCCTTAACTGCTTCGGTCTCCGGTAAAATGATGACTGAAAGCGACTTCTTCACACCATTCCTTGTCACAACTCTAACCTATTTCGTGGCGAGTTCGCTATATTTCATATTTTTCAGAAAAGCTGAAACTCAAACCTCTAAGGCAGTTTCTGGAAATGCTCGCTAACGTAGACTACGCTTCCGGCAACAATAGTCATTTCCACCCTGATTTTCTTAACATCGTCTGGTGAAACATCAAATATGTCATCCGACAAAACTGTTAGATCTGCGAATTTTCCCACTTCGATTGTTCCTTTCTTGTTTTCATCATAGGAAGCGTAAGCAACATTCAAAGTGTAAGTTCTCAAAGCTTCTTCCACAGTGAGGCTCTCTTCGGCAAAGCTTTTCCTTGCCACTGCTGCCCAAACCCCTAAAATCGGATTTATTGGCTCCACTGGACAATCTGAACCGAAAGCAGCAGTCACCCCCTCACGCATAAGCGTTTTAAACGGATAAGTCCATCGTGCTCTGTCTTTGCCTACACGTTCACCAACCCAAAAATCAGAAACAACAAAATGCGGTTGCACAGAAGCTATTACGCCTAAACGTTTCATTCGCCCAATCAGCTTTGGATTAAGAACAGAACAATGCTCAATTCTATGTCTATGATCCTCCTTCGGAAACTTTCTAAAAGCCTCAGAATAAGCTTCCAGAACGGCTTCTATAGCGCGATCGCCTATGGCGTGAACACCCAACTGCAAACCAGCTCTATGCGCCTTCAAAACAAGCTTATTCAGCTTCCTTTGAGTGCAGAGAATCATGCCGCTTTTTTCAGGCTTATCAGAGTAAGGCTCTTTTAAAGCAGCAGTGCGTGCACCAAGAGAACCGTCAGCAAAAATCTTTATGAAGCCTATCTTAACCATGTCATTGCCAAAGCCTGTGCTCAGCCCCAAATTGACAAGTTCATTCAAAAGGTCTACTGGGATGCCCAAATAAACCCTTAAAGGCAATTTTCCCTCGGAATGGAGCTTCTGTATGATACGTATCTCGTCAGCTGAATCTACTATCCAGTGAACGCCTGTGAGTCCAGTTTCAACAGCCTTTCTGCAAGCCACAAGGCAAATGTCCTCAAGTTCTTTTAGACTTGGTTTTGGTATGGCTTTTCTAACTATTTCCAAAGCATTTTCTCTTATGATTCCGTTGGGCTTACCCGTGGTCTTGTCTAAGTCTATTTCTCCGCCTTTAACGATTGTTTTCTCTGTTATGCCAGCTTGTTGTAAGGCTTTGCTGTTGACAATTGCTAAATGTCCACAAACACGAACTAGAAAAACAGGTTTGTCCGCAAATGCTTTGTCTAAATCCCAACGGGTTGGAAAGCGTTTTTCAGCAAATTTTTCTTGATCCCATCTTCCACCGAGAATCCAGCTTTTGTGAGGATTTTTCTCTGCATGTTCTTGCAGCTTCTGCTGCATTTCCTTTATTGACTTTACATTTCTCAAATCTAAAGTTTGTAAAGACCATCCGAAACTAGTCATGTGCACGTGGCAGTCAACAAATCCTGGGACAACTGTCTTGTTTTTGGCATCTATGACTTTTGTTTCTTTGCCTACGTATTTGCGGATTTCTTCGTTGGAGCCTACAGCAATTATCTTTTCGTTTTGAAGGGCTACGGCTTCAGCTTTAGGCTGCTTATAATTTAGAGTTGTTACGTTAGCGTTTACAATTGCGAGTGTAGCATTTAACATGTTGCTAAAGTTACAGCGTTGAAAAATAAAAGTTTTAAACCCAATTCTGGCCTGGCTTTCTCTGTAGCATTAAACGCTTCTCATAGTTTCGCCTGTTTTTAACCCGTGGACCGGGGCCTTTCTTCACAGTAGCCTGAATCTTTGGAGTTTGTGACCTAACTTTCCCAGCCTTTGAAAGCGCTCCATGAGTCGGCATTCGAATACACCACTTCTATTCAAGAACGTATAGCAACTCTTAAACCTTTTCTTGACACATTCTTCTGCGGTTGCGGGGGTCGCCGAGCATGGCCAAAGGCGCAGGCTTCAGGAGCCTGTCCTGTAGGGGTTCGTGGGTTCAAATCCCACCCCCCGCATCTGAATTTCAGCCACGATTTGATCTTATTTCAGCTAAATAAACCCAATTTAGGACGTTGTGGAAATCTTGTGCGGGGGTTAAGAATTGAACATGCGTTTACCGGTAAAAATTTTAAGCCAGAATTGCAGAATAACTTCAAACTCCCGCTTTAAACTTTTTCTGAATACAATCAATTCGTAAGTGACAATCAGCGTGATTGCGATTGAAACGATTAGGCTTTGCTATCTTTTTCGCCATTCACCTGAGAGCTTAACGTTTCTTTCTGGTCATATTATAGTGTGCGTTAGAGTTCCAAAACGCTTATGATTTGCATGTAGGGATAAAACTTTACTACCAAACAAAAAAGGGGATTAAGGTGGTTCCGTTTGGGCGTTGCTATTCTTTGACTTCCACTATCTTTGCGATAGGAGCGTTTTTCTTTACTGATTCGATTCCGTTTAAGCATGCATCTTTTGATGAATAGGCTTCGCCTGTCGCTATGATTTCACCGTTAGGTGCTTTAAGTCTAAATCTGAATTTTCCGGTTTTATCTTTAAACCATTCAAACTTCGGTTCAGGCACTTACATCACCTATCTGTATTTTATCAATAGAGTTTATTTAAAAACACTTCGCTTGTCGCAGAGCGCGCGTTTGTCCAAAGATAGTGCTTAAGTAAGATGAAACTAAAAAAGCCATGTAAAGCTTATAAACTCAGCGCTACAACAAAGGTCAATTAGTGAAATGTATGATAGTGGAAATAACAAATATTATAGCTGGACTTATACTGGCAATGGGTATTTTACCAAGTATTCCTGCTGTAGGGAAGAGTTTAGAAAAAGTTGCTAAATGGTTGGGCAGATTTCAAACAATAATCGGAATAATAGCCATAATTGTGGGAATCCTATACTTTGGGTTGCAAGGAATAGTGGCAATCATTGCCGGGTTGGTATTGGCTATGGGTATTCTGACAAGCATACCTGCTGTAGGGGAGAGCTTGGAAAAAGTAGCAAAGTGGTTGGGCAGATTTCAAACAATCATTGGAATAATAGCTATAATAATCGGAATTTGGGGACTTATCTAGCCAACCCATACTTTCTATTTCACGCGCGAAAGCAGTGATAATTCATCGATCTACATCCCAATTCCAATTTCTATAGGTTATATAACTAAAAACTGTTGATTTGCGATTGTTAGGATGTTTGAGATGATAGCCTAGAGAGATTCGAACTCTCGCCAAGCATACTGAGTATGCATTTTTACCGGTAAAGTTGGGTGGGGGTCCCACCCCCCGCACTTCAAACTTCGAATTTGGGCATTTCGTAAAAATTGGCATGTTCTGAGTTGTTCAAGTCAGTGTGCGTTTAGTTTCCAACTATTCTTCAATTGTTACATTTGCATGGCATGTACCTAGGCAATTCCTGAGCAATGATCTTATATGTGACGCTTTAGGAGTTATCTCGTCTTTCGGAATACTTTACATAGGAAAAGTAGCATTGGGCTTAAACGAGTATGTACTCCAATCTTTTATATACTTAAAGCTCTCTGTGGCAGGTCATTTAACCGTGTTTGTTGCAAGAACCAAGGGACCATTTTGGTCAGTGAAACCCGCAACACCTCTTCTTCTTGCAGTCATATGCACTCAACTGGTTGCTACACTAATCACTGTGTATGGAATTCTACTTACACCAATGGGTTGGGGGCTAGCTCTTCTTGTATGGGGATATGCGCTGACGTTTTTTGTCATAACAGACTTTGCCAAAGTGCGCTTGTATAAGCTACTGAACCACACTGGCATCAGATTCCATAGATAATGATCCTACGGTCTCAGAAAATACTGTATGACGTGTTTTCTCGATAGCTATCGCAATATATTTTTTCAAAGTCAGTCACCTTTGCATGATTATTTGGAAAAGGGCAACTGCGTTGTCTACCTAAGGGTTTTTGCTTTTTCAACAGCATACGCTATGCTTTCGCTTGTTACAACGCCAATTACTTTGTTTGGGTCTTCTCTGGCAACTACAGGGATAAGGTCGACTTTTTCTTTAGTCATAATTTTGTAGGCTTCAAGAATCGACTCATCCTGAAAGATCAATATTTTTTTAACGGGAAGCTGTTCCACGTGAAGCTGATTTCTCTCCTCTGGCTTGACTTTCATAACTTCACTCCAAGTCACAATTCCTTGCAGAACCCCATCTTTTTCAACTAGGATGTCGTGATACCGTGCTTTGAACATTATTTCCAGAGCCTCTGCAAGAGTGGTTTCAGGTTTTGCCACTGCTGCCTCTGGATACATGACATCTTTAATCCTTACCCTTGCCATAGTTGTCGACACAATTGTTGATTCAGCTTCTTCGTTGGCACCAATGTAAATGAACACGCCTATTATAGTCAGCCAAATATTGTAAAAAATCCCGAAAACAGCCATCATTATGCCAAGAAACCTGCCGATAAAGGCAGCATATTTAGTAGCATCAGAATATTTCATTCGTTCAGCAAGGAGAGCTCTGAAGACTCTGCCGCCGTCCATGGGAAAAGCGGGGATAAGGTTGAATGCGCCTAAAAGCAGGTTAAGTATACCTAGGGTGAATAGCAGATTTCCTGTTGCCTCGAGCCCAGGTATGGGTAATGTTTCTATAGTTATTATCTGATCCAATGCTAGCAGAATCCCTCCAATCAAGAAGCTCGCCAGTGGACCAGCGATTGCCATTCGCCACTCAATTCTCGGATTCTTTGGGATTTCCTCAATTTCAGATACTCCTCCGATTGGATAAAGAATTATTTTGCGCACTTTGATGTTGTAATGTCTTGCAACCCATGAATGCGACAGTTCATGTACCACAACGAAGACAAAGAGAAAAAGAATTAAAACGAAGAAATACAGTTCGGGAAAAGTGAAAGCAAACACGAAAGCCATCAGCAAAATGAAAGTTATGTGAAGTTCTATGGGAATACCCCAGACAGAACCAATCTTAAGTGAATACTTCATAGTAACAATGTGAAAAAGGAACTGCTATTTATGCTTTTGAAACATAAGCGAGAAAAGGGTCTTTTAATAGAGGGCGTATATTTGTATAAATAGAAGCGTTGTGACAGAAGATGAGCATATTCAGAGCTTACGACATAAGAGGAATTTATGGTAAAGACTTAACAGAAGAGATCATGGCAAAAATCGGTGAAGCAGGTGGAACATTTTCTCCTGGCACATTCACGATTGGAAGAGACTTTAGAGAACATGGAGCCCAACTTGAGGAGGCATTCGTTTCTGGATTGAAAAAGACGGGATCAAACGCCAATCTAGTTGGAACAGGTCCCTTAGCGCTCTGTGTCTTCGCAAACTGGAAAATGAAAAACGACGTAGCAGCATACATAACTGCGTCTCATCTGCCAGCAGAGTGGAACGGCATCAAATTCTTTCATCAAAACGGAGTTGGCTTCTTTGAAGATGAGAACAAAAAACTTGGGGAGATCAGTTCTTCGCGAAACTTCAAAACAGGCATTGGTTCAGCAAAAAAGCTCGAAGGAATGGACGAAGAGTACGCTAATTTCGTGGCTGAAAGAATAAAACCAGAGAGGATAAATGTTGTCGTCGATTTCGGAAACGGGGCAGCATGCCTTCTGGTTCCGAAGATTCTCAAGAAAATCGGAATCAAGTCGACTTTTCTGTTTGATTGGCCTGACCCAACGTTCTCGAATAGAAACCCTGAACCCAAACCAGAGTCCTTGACTGCTCTCTGCAAGAAGGTTGTGAAGGAGAAGGCAGATCTTGGAATAGCGTTTGACGGCGATGGCGACAGAGCCATGTTTGTTGATGATAAAGGCAAAGTCATCATGACTGAGCAGAGTGCGATTCTTTTTCTTAGAGACATAATGAAAACTCAGAGAGGCCCTGTGGTCGCTAACATAGAATGCTCTGACATCATAGAAGATGAAGTTAGGAAGTATGGGGAAAATGTGTTTCGGATACCGGTTGGTCATACGTTTTTGGTGCAAGAAACTAAGAGGCACAACGCTGTTTTTGGTGTCGAGAAATCTGGACACATATGTGTTCCAAAGTTCTTTTGGTTCGACGACGCAATAATAAACAGCATCTACATGACAGAAATAGTCTCAAAGATGGGACAGCCACTGTCAAAAACCGTAGAAGAGTTGCCGACGAGATTTTTTGAGAGAATCGAAGTAGTTTGCTCTGACCAAACGAAGTTTGAAGTTATCAACAGAATAAAACAAGAGGCAACCCAAACGTATGAAAACGTCAATACAATCGATGGCGTCAAAGTCGTTTTTCCAGATTCGTGGGCTCTAATCAGAGCGTCAAACACATCGCCAATACTTCGCTTATCAATAGAAGCAAGGAATCAAAAAAGACTTGACGAACTCAAGAAGGAAATGGCAAAGCTGATAAAAGCGTCAATGTAAAATGTCTGCTTAATCTGCTTTAAGCACGTCTGTTACTGAAATCATGCTAAAAATTTTATGCGTTACATAGTTTTCTCAAAACTCAGAAACAGAAAATGTGCTCGATTACGAGAGATGCGCTAACTTAATATTGAAATAAAGGAATTAGATGTCAACGAATCGAACATTGATTTGGGAAGTGAGGGCATCATGGAAAGAAGATCGCACGATATTAAAAAAACTGTAATGGAACTTATTATGACTGATGATTTGGCGAAAAAGAAGCGATTAGCCAAAAAGATTTTTGGCATCGCTTATGCAGAAGGAATTCATCCATCAAGCATACACGAATTCTATATGGCCCGCGGCAGGGGCGAATTCGGCGGTTTCACGGTTCCTGCGATAAATCTAAGGAGCATGACTTATGATTTGGCTCGCAGGATATTTAGAGTTGCTGAGAAAAACAATTCTGGTGCGTTTATCTTCGAGATTGCTAGATCTGAGATTGGTTATACAAATCAACCGCCGATAGAATATTCAAGCATGATTCTTGCAGCGGCTGTTGAGGAAGATTATTCTGGTCCGGTCTTTATCCAAGGAGACCATTTTCAGGTCAATACTGCCAAGTTTAAGGAGAACCCTGACAAGGAGATAGCAGGTTTGCAGGCTTTGATTGGTGATGCAATCAGTTCAGGTTTCTATAACATCGACATTGACTCATCGACACTGGTGGATTTATCCAAGCCAGATTTGAAAGAACAGCAGCTCCTAAATTATGAGGTCTGCGCAAAACTCACACGGTTTATCCGCAGTGTTGAGCCGAAAGGGGTTACAGTTTCAGTGGGTGGAGAGATCGGCGAGATTGGGCATCAAAATTCAACGCCTGAAGATTTGCACACATTTATGGGGGGTCTCAAAGAGAGGTTAGGGAAGGGATTGGTTGGAATAAGCAAGATCTCAGTTCAGACGGGAACAACTCACGGCGGTGTTGTCCTACCTGATGGCTCAGTTGCGCAAATACAACTTGACTTCAATACCTTGAAGACGCTTTCTGAGATTGCTCGCAAAGAATACGGGTTAGCAGGAGCTGTACAGCATGGGGCCTCAACCCTGCCACCTGAGGCATTTCACAAATTCGCTGAATTTGAAACTGCTGAAGTGCATTTGGCCACGGAGTTCCAGAACATGATTTATGAATCAAAACACTTTCCAACTGACCTAAAGGAGAAAATTTACGAATGGCTGAAAATCAACGCGGCAAGTGAGGCTAAGCAAGGCGAAACCGAGGAACAATTCTATTACAAAACCCGAAAAAAAGCATTGGGCCCGTTCAAGAAAGAAATTACGGGTCTGCCCGAAGAAACACGCGATGCGATCGCAGCTGAAATCGAAAATAAATTTGACTTCCTCTTCAAGCAGCTCAATATTGTTAACAAAAGGGATCTGATCAACAGATACGTCACTTAGAGAGACGGCTTGAAAGTTTGCAGAAGACAAGAATAGCTGACGGATTTCTATTCAACTTGCGTCCTAGTCGTAACATATTCACTGATGGAGACACGTCCTGCAAACGACAAGCACACGCTCACTTGGCGTTCCCTTTCTGCTCAAGCCTAACTGGAATCATCTCTTTGGAAAAAGTCACTGCCGAGAGGTTTCTTGAAGTGACGTATTTGGTTTGGCAAGCGCACGTTCTGCAGAGTTGCAGGTAGCCTACTCTAGAAGAAGAAGCAGTGCCATTAAAATGACGCCGAGAACGATTGAAATCATCTGTATTGCAGCTTTCTTAGGTTCAGGTGTGTCTTTTCGAAGTTCAGGAATCAAATCTGACCCTGCGATGTAGATGAAGTTGCCTGCAGCGAAAGGTATCAGCAAAGGGATGAAGCCTTCCATAACTGAGCCTAGAATGATTGCGACCACAGTGCCAGCGATTGCCGTCAAGGCGGTCAAGAAATTAAGCCAAAGTGCCCTCCTCTTGGTAAAGCCTCCATAAATTAGAACGCCGAAATCTCCTATTTCCTGAGGAATTTCATGGAAAATCACGGCGAGTGTTGTAGCTATGCCAATTGGGATGCTTGCTAGATAGCTGCCACCGATTATCAGGCCGTCTATCAGATTGTGGGCACCGTCTCCAAAGAGGTTCATGTAGGCAAAGGAATGAGGATGCTCAGTGGAGGTTGGTATGTGGCAATGTCTCCATTGGAGAAATCGTTCTACAGCGAATGAGGCGAGTATGCCAAAAATGATGAGAAGCGATATTGATGTTCCCAATTCGTTTTTTTCAATTGCTTCGGGGACAAGGTGGATGAAAGCGTCTCCAAATAGACTTCCCGCTGAGAAGCTAACCATGTAGAGAAGTATCTTCGAAAGTCTTGCGTCATTCAACAATAGGGATATTATACCCACTAAAGAAATCAAACTTACAATGATGACGCTGATTAGACTAAGTACCCAAGCAAACATATTAATGCCTTTAGAGATATTTCTTAATTGAGTTTATTAATTTTTTCCTATTTCTTAATAAAACTTTATATATTCATCAGCTAATTCTTAATAACCTTATATGAACATCATAAGTCTATCACTTCCAAAAAACCTACTAGACAAGGTTGACGAGTACATTCAACAGCAAGGTTTTGCAAATCGCTCCGAAATCGTTAGACAAGCATTAAGATTTTACATGTCAGAGAGCAGAAGACTTGAAGAACTTCAAGGAAGAATCACAGCGATCATTACACTGATTTATCGAAGAGAAGCCAAAAGAGGACAAATCACAGACCTTCAACATAGTTTTAGCGGCGCAGTTTTAACATTTCTCCATACACATGTTGAAGCTGATTCTTGCATAGAAATAATTGTAGCAAGAGGCGAAGCCCAAACAATAAGGTCGCTTATTCAAGCCATGAAATCTAACAAACAAATATCAGAAGTCAAAGTGACGATACTGTAAATAGAAACGATGTTAGAAAGATTTATTCCTTTTTTGTTCTTTAGGGCTGTGTTGTGTTTGTGTCAGGAGAGGATGGTGCTATTTGTATAGGTCTTCCTTCGCTGATGGCGTGAGCGGTTTTTTTCCTTGCACTTTGAACCAATCTCCATACAGTGCCTCTCGACACATTCATTCTTTGTCCTGCCTCTTCTTGTGATAATCCCTCTAAATCGACGAGTCTAAAGGCTTCCAATTCAGCTACATCTATAATAATTGGTTCCATGTTACCAGCGTGGTTTGGAGTTAGGCTGCTTGCTGGGGGAATTGCTCCTAACGTGACAGGTTTCGGGAATCTTCCTCTTTTGCCACATCTGTGTCTTCGTCGCCACATGATACTTTCCATCTTTTTGTTGCTGAGATTTACTATTGTGTGCGCAACTTTTATATATTTCTGTGCATAAACACATAATTATAAAGTGTGCATAAGCACAAAAATAGAGGTGAAGTAAAAAAATGCCACGAGGAGACAGAACAGGACCACGAGGATTAGGACCTAGAACTGGAAGAGCAGCAGGCTACTGCGCTGGTTATCCCGTACCAGGATATATTAATCCTACGCCTGGTTTTGGAAGAGGATTCGGTTTTGGCAGAGGCTGGGGCGGAGGACGAGGTCGAGGTTTTGGAAGAGGCTTTCGCGGATGGCGCTGGGCTTATCTGCCTGCATATCCCTACGCTTATCCGCCGGCTTACTCATATTCTCCATACACGAATCCAGCAACGCCACCGCCACAATCTCCAGAAGACGAATTAGCCTCGCTAGAAGACTACAAAAGAGAAGTAGAAGAGGAAAGAGCCAGTATTGAACAAGAAATTAGCGAGCTTGAAAACAAAATAAAGGAATTGAAAGCAAAACTTGAACAGGAGAAAAGCAAACCGCCTGGTCCGTGAGATATTTTGAGTTTACCAAGTTCTATGCCCTAATGTTTTCTTTTTTTTGTTTTTAGGTTGATTTCATTCGTGTTAAGAGGTGAGTAAAAATCAAGTTGAGAATAGCAGTTCCGACTAAAAGGCATGATGGTTTAGACGATACTGTCTCGGAGGTTTTCGGAAAGGCCAAAACTTTCACTATTGTTGATGTTGAGGATGGCGAAGTCAAGAATGTGCAGACTGTTGACAATCCAGCTTCATCTTTTGATTATGGTTCTGGACCTGTTGCAGTGAAGACTTTGGCGGATCTTAAAGTAAATCTAGTGTTAGCTGCTGAACTTGGTCCTGGCGCTTCAGGTTTGCTCGATCATTTCAATATCAAAAAGATTTCTGTTGAACCCAAAATAAGGGTTGCTGAGGTCATCAAAGAGACTCTGATTAAACTGAAGAAAGATGGCTATGAGCAAACCTAAAGCCCTCATGAATTCGGACGTTCGGCTAGGTTTGGAATTGCTCTGTTTTTTGGTTTCCAAAAAAAGAAAAAGATTTGTTGCTTAGGCAAGTCACGCCTAAGGGTGATTTTTGTGGGTTAGTTCCTCAACTTCCTTTCTGCCTTCAGCCAATTCTTTTTCCTGTTGTTTGTCGTTTATCAGCAGTAGAGTTTGGAACTCTCCAACATGTGTCTTTTCTTCATTAGCGATATCCAGAAGAATAGCCCTTATGTCCTTATTTTCAGTTAGTGCTGCCATCTGTTCGTAAAGATTCACTGCATCCAACTCGGCGATAATTGCTGCTCTGAGTATTTCCTTGTTCAAATTTTCTTTCTCTATTTTTTCAAGGTTTATTGGAATTTTTGACAACAAACTTCATCAACTCTTTTCTTTGAGAAACATAACGATATAGCTATTCAAATAAAAAAAGGTTAACATCCCAACTTTAGATTTTAAACTAGAATGAGCACACCTTTTTCCAAATATTCTCAATTTCTTTTGCGACATCGCTTTTGGGAGAATATTCTACAATAGTCTTTCCGTTAACCATAGCTTCCGTGACTAATGTGTTGAAGGGAATTTTCCCTACGACTTCTATCCCGTTCTCCTTGCAGAAACACGCTATTCTCTCGGCGTTATCCACATTTATGTCATACATGTTGACACAAGCGAGCGGCAACACACCAAAATGTATCAGCAGTTTTAATGCTCTCTCAAGATCATGGATGCCTGACATCGTTGGCTCCGTAACGACCAAGCCAGCGTCCACTCCTGTGACTGAAGCTATCACTGGGCAACCTATTCCAGGCGGACCATCAATTATAATATGATCAGCGTGTTCTTTTTCAGCCAACATCTTGGCATTTTGCCTCACCAAAGTAACAAGTTTTCCTGAATTTGATTCGCCAGGATTCAATAATGCATGAGCCATAAAGCCGTATTTTGTCTCTGAAATGTAAGCATTTCCAGAAACACGTTCAACCAAGGTTATTGCATCTGTTGGGCATATAAGAGTGCAGACGCCGCAGCCTTCACATGAGATAGGATTAATCTGTAGGTTTTCAGTTACAGCATTGAATTTGCATTTTTCTCGGCATAAGCCACATTTTGTGCATTTTGCTTCTTCGATCGTTGCTAGTTTTGAACCTTTAAACTCTTGTGTTTTGACTATTTTTGGATGCAGTAGCATGTGTAGGTCAGGAGCATCTACATCGCAATCGGCCACAACTGCGTTTTGAGCTAGGGCTGCAAAAGAGGCAGTTATTGTTGTTTTGCCTGTTCCGCCTTTTCCACTTAAGACAGCAAGTTGCTTCATTTACCCGCCAGCTTTGCTATGTTGTTGAAAAGGGTTTGGAATTTTGTCTTCCACTCTGGCATTTCCAAACTGAAAGGCATGCCTCTGGAATATAGTTCAGCTATTCGTCTTTGATAGGGAATTTCAAGCAGTATTGGAATGTTTTGCTCTTTGCAATGTTCGTAGATTTTCTCGTCGCCTATTCCTGCACGATTGACTATTACGCCTAAAGGAATTTTCATTTCTTCTAAGACTTGAATGATTATTTTCAAATCATGAAGACCAAACGGCGTCGGCTCTGTCACAAGAACGCAGAAGTCGCTGCCGTTAATTGTTTGTATGACAGGACACGAGGTGCCTGGTGGCGAATCAAGAATCACATTTTTGCCGCTTTTAATATGCTTTTTAACTTCTCTTATAACTGGAACAGCCATTGGCTCGCCTACCTCAAGTTCTCCATAAACGAGCTCCAAATCGCCTGATGATCCAAGCGTCAATTTTCCAATTCTGTGCGGGGCTTCGCTTAATGCTTTCTTTGGACAAACGAGAATGCATCCGCCACAGCTGTGGCATAATTCAGGGAAGACTAAAACTTTGTCTGAACCAACAAATAGAGCGTTATATTGACAGAAATCGGCGCATGCTCCGCAATGATCGCACAATTTCTCATTTACGAAGGGAATAGAGACAGTGACTGGAGAAGTCTGATGTATTTTTGGATTTAGGAACAGATAGACGTTCGGCTCTTCAACATCACAATCCAAAAGTTGAACATTTTCTATTGAAAGTGCCATGTTCACAGCTACAGATGTTTTTCCCGTTCCCCCTTTCCCGCTGGCTACTGAAATTATCATAAAAGCAACCAGTCTAGTGCCTAAGCTTTTTCAAAGAAGGCGAGTTCATGTTCTCTTTTGTGATTCTACTATATCTTTATGGTAATCGCTGTAGAGTGCTATTACTGGGTTGTGTCCGAGCAAGCGGTCTTTGACTATTAAAGTCGTGACTGGAGCTTTCGAGTTCATAGTGAAAAGCATGTCGTGTCCAAGACAAAGGCCAACAATTACGTTAATGTCAGTTTCAGCATCATTAAGAAGCTCTGCCTGAAGAACTGGATTGCACCCTGCTTCAAACTTGGAAGCATCGCCTATCTTGTATTCTTTTCCAACGCCAAGTTTTGTCTTATCAACCCCGCCACATTTGCACATGATAGACGCAACACTAAATCCAGATTTTTCAAGCACTTTCACAATTCTTGAAGCCTCATCTCGCATTCCAGCACAAAAGGCTACTCCAATCGTTCGAGCATTGAATAGCTTGCCAAACTCGATTAGTTCTTTGATTCTGGGACGAACAGCCATGCACACGCCCCTAACCCACTCATACGCTTCTTTCTCCGTTATGGTTGCAGGCACATAGACTCTTTTCACATCCTCTTGTTTGTACCTTTTTCTCACAGCTTCTATCTTGTTTCTGCTTGTTTTCATTGGACAAAACTTGGGAAGAACGTCCTTGGCAATTTTGTCTGGAGGCATGCGTTGGCAGAAAGTTTCCGAACACTTGGCACAATTAGGTAAGATTTTCATTTTTTCAATCTCCTTAACATAATTTAGAGTTTGTTCTTTTCATAGTCTGTTGTCGCATTCTTTAGTGTTTTTATCATATGGTTTTCTATTGATGGTGTGCGTGATGACAACCTTCAGTGAGTTCTCGAAGCCTGTCTTCTTTGTATGCAGCGACAACACCTGCCACCGTATCCGCATCAGCTTTCAGGACAGCTACTCCAGCACTTTGGAAAGCGCTTAAGCCTCTTGGACCCATTCCATAGACTATTACAGCATTTGGCTTCAGCTTCACAATGTGATCGTGACTCAGTCCCATGCCACCAGCATGTTCACCCACATTTGGCACTGTTTTAACGTTTAAAACGTTTCCACTATCGTCCAATTCAACAACAGCGAAGTAAGGGGCTCTTCCAAAATGCCCAACTATGTGCGCAGTTAAGCCGCTTTCATCTTCTACAGGAATCACAATTCTAGCTTCCACCACATCACCTCCCCCTGTTAAATTTTCCAAAGTGTCCTTCCACAGTAGGCGAACCTGTTTCTTTCAGTTCTCCCCTCTTGAATTTTTCAATAACCTCTCTAATAGTTCCGTTGGCACCTACGACTATCTTTACTCCACTTGATTTTAGCGCTTGAAACGCGTTTGGTCCCACATTCCCAGTTATCAGCACAGATACTCCTCTATTTGCTAGTGTTTGAGCTGCTTGAATACCAGCACCACCCATGGCGCCTGCTGCAGCATTAGGTACTGCTTCGAAGGCCATGCTTTCAGAATCAACTATTGTGAGGTAGGCTGCTCTTCCAAATCTTGGGTCAACTAAAGCGTCTAAAGTGTTTCCAGATGAAGTTACACATATCTTCACTCATTTCACCTCTCTTTCTCTTTGCTTTTTAAAAAGTCTTCAATTTTTTTCACGATTTCCATGAAAGACTTTGTTGCTGGAGAATCTGCATGTTTAACTATGAATGGAGCGCCTTTGTCTGCGTCTTCACAGACTCTTTGGTCTATTGGTATGCTTCCAAGTAATGGAATATTCAGTTCCTCAGCGATTCTCTTTCCGCCTCCTGATTGGAATATGTCAATTTTGGCTCCACAATTGGGACATACAAAACTACTCATGTTTTCTATCACCCCTATTATCGGCATGCCAAGCTTTCGTGCAAAAAAGACAGACTTCTTCACAACCATCTGTGACACCTCAGAAGGAATTGTCACTATTATGACGCCGTCCATTTCGGGCAAAAGCTGAGCAACACTAAGCGGCTCATCACCTGTTCCAGGAGGCAAATCTATTAACAGCACATCCAAGTCTCCCCACGTAATGTCTGACAAAAACTGCCGTATTGCCGTCATTTTTAATGGTCCCCGCCAAATAACAGGTGAATTTT
>Ga0172366_10001730_pt1 | contig 17068 bp, 18 predicted proteins | sample LakKivSesite69cm_FD_114533 | JGI IMG/M metagenome (GOLD analysis project Ga0172366, IMG submission 114533) | Sediment microbial communities from Lake Kivu, Rwanda - Sediment site 69cm | ecosystem: Environmental > Aquatic > Freshwater > Lake > Sediment | place: Rwanda: Western Province, Lake... | reverse complement strand
GGCTTTGGACCAGGCATCGTGGACGTCCTTGGTTTTCACGAGGAAATCCACGGCAAAATGTAAGGTTTGCGGTTTTGGGACGTATCACGGAACTAGGTAGGGACTTAAGGATTAGTGCACTAGACGCGCTCGGGAAGAAATGCCCGATGCCCGTTCTCATGACAAAGAAAGAATTAACGAAGATGGCTAGCGGCGACATGTTAACTGTCACGGCCGACGACGTGGGGGCATTGAAGGACATTCCGGCACTCGTGAACAAGAACCCGGGCTTTGCCGTCGTGGAATCGAAGCAAGAAGGCAAGAACATCATCATCAAGATCAAGAAAGCTTGAATGCCCCGGAGGAATCCACATGGCAAAGTTCACGTTCGTGGTCTGCACGGAGCCGTACAAGTACCAGGGCATCGAGTCGATGCTCAACCTGGCCGAGGCGACGCTGAAAAAAGGCCACGAGATCGGCATGATCTTCTTGTACGGCAGCGGCGTGATGAGCATGAAGAAAGAGATCAGCACGGGCAGCGACACGAGGAACATCCCTGCACGCCTCCAAGACTTCGTGACGGCCAACAAGATCAAGCTCGTTGGCTGCACGACATGGATCGGCTTGTGCGGTCTCAAGCAGTGCGATTTCATCGATGGCGGTGCCGAGGAGGGCCTCGGTGATCTGGCCACGGCTGCTCGGGCATCGGACAAGGTCGTGTTCTTCGGCAGCGGGAATTGAGGTGGCATGAACATGGTCGAATCGATCATCATCCTTTCGGATCGCAGCATCGTCGGCTCCAACTCGGCGGTCGAGGCGATCCGCATGGGCGCGGGTTTAGCAGCGCTGGGCGACACGGTTCCCACGAAGGTCGTGCTCTCCGGTGACGCGGTACTACTGATGGCCAAAAACGCGGATCCTACTGCCGTAAAACAAGACACGATCAACAGCGTCATGGAAATGGCCGACCTTAGCGACCTGGAGATCTTCGTAGTGAAGGAGGCGCTGGGGGATGCGGGCCTGCAACAAGATGACCTGCGCTCCTACGCGAAGCTCAAGGTCATAGACCAGGCCGAGCTCTCGTCGATGGTAGCTAACGCGGCCACGACTTTCCGGTTGTGAGGCGAATGCACCTGACGACGACGAAAAAACACAACATCGTGTACCTGGTCGGGCACAGCGCCCGGCAGGAATGCCACCTGGAAAACATCATACCGCTCGTCGACCCGCAGTACGAGTCCGGCAAGAACGTGGGCATCGTGCTCATGCAAGATGGCGTGATCGGGACGTCGAGGATCGGCACGGTACCCGAGACGCTCACCTATTTCATCGAGATGGATATTCCTGTACATGTACTCGCGCCGGACCTGAAAGCCAGGGGTATAAACCCGGACCAGCTGATCGACAAGGTCGATGTAATCACCTACGAGGATCTCGTCGATATCTTGGCCGAATCTAACAAGGTCATTTCAATATTGTAATCCGGACTAGAACTAGCGAAACCAAGACAACAGACAACCAAGTGAAAAACCATGGCAGTGAAAAAGCTGAACTTCATCATCGCCAACAACGACTTCGAGACGTTCAACAAGATGCTCATCCTCGGCACGACCGCCGCGGCCATGGACATCGAGGTGAACTTCTTCTTCACGTTCTGGGGGCTGTATCTCATCAAGAAAGGGTACAAGCCAAAGGTGAGCGGGATGGGCAGCCTTATGGCAGGTATGGCCACCTCTATGTTCACCAAGCTCATGAAGGAGTCGGGCATCGAAGACCCCATCAAGATGCTCAAGGAGGCGCACGACAGCGGCAAGCTCAAGCTCTACCCGTGCTCCATGACCCTAGACATGCTCGGCAAGGCCCCCATGAGCTACAAGCTGAAGAAGGAGCAGCTGCTCGACTTCGTCGAGGCGCCCGTCGGCGCTGCAGCATTCTTGGAAATGTGCGACGGTGCGGACAGCATCATCCACATGTGAATTTGGGGTAATCTTAACCCCCATTTTTATTCAATTATCACTATCACCAACATTAACCGAATATCTCGACAATCAAAAATCACGGCGCACGTCGTCGTGCGCAAATCCCGGTGAAAACGACATGGGCGAGACCGTACCCGTAAAAAAACAATTCAAGACCGATGAGGAGTACGACAAGGAATTGTTCAAGGACATCGAAAGGCGGTCGAACATCTGGTCTTGCATCCAATGCGGCACGTGCACCGCGTCGTGCGAGTCCGGCAGGTGGACCGCCCTCAAGACGCGCATCATCATCCGGAAAGTCGTGCTTGGAGACTTGTCCGTTCTCGACGATCCCGATATCTGGCTCTGCACGACATGTTATAATTGCTTGGAACGATGTCCAAGGGACGTGCGGCCGACCGACGTGATCATCGAATTACGGAACATGGCCGCCAAGCGCGGTAACATGCATCCCGCGCACAAGAAAACCGTCGGTTTCTTGAAGGAGACAGGCCATGCGGTTCCGATCAATGATCAGATCCGGAAACAGCGGAAGGATCTCGGTCTCGACGAGCTGCCCCCGACGCTTTACAAGTTCAAGATGGAAGGCGATGACAAGGTGCTCAATAATATCAAAGCCAAGCTCTTTAACGTCGCCAATATCGAGAAGGCAGCAATGCTTGCAAAAACTGAAAGCAAGTCGAATGAGAAAAAATCGGAGGAAAAATGAAATGGTGAAGGAAAAGACGTTTGCATTCTTCCTGGGGTGCATCGCGCCCAACCGGTACCCGCAGATCGAGAAGGCGACGAAGTTCGTCATGGAGAAGATCGGGTACAAGTTGCTCGACATGGAGCAGGCGAGCTGTTGTCCTGCCCCGGGCGTTTTCAAGTCCTTCGACAAGTACGACTGGATGGTCGCAGCTGCGCGCAATCTCGTGATCGCCGAACGGTTGGATGCCGACCTCGTTACCATCTGCAACGGCTGCTTCGGCACGCTGCAAGACGTGAACAAGCATTTAAAGGAGGATCCAAACGCAAAGGAATACGTGAATGCCCGCCTCAAGGAGCTCGGGGATTACGAGTTCAAAGGCACGATCACGGTGCGCCATGCGGCCGAGGTACTCGCTTTTGAAATAGGACCGGAGGGCATCGCGCCATTCATCACTCGCAAGCTCAACGCCCGTGCTGCCATTCATTATGGCTGCCACTTTCTCAAACCCACGCGCATCAGGGGGCTGGACAGCGCCGAGAAGCCGACGATGCTCGAGAACTTCGCGACCATCCTCGGGATCGAGTCCCTCGATTTCGAAAACAAGTACACGTGCTGCGGGGCTGGTGGCGGCATCAAGGCGGCCCACGCGGTCCCGTCGATGAAGATCTTCGCAGAGAAGATGATGGATATCGACAAGGTCAAGCCCGATTTCATCCTCGACATCTGTCCTTTCTGTCACCTCCAGTTCGAGACGGGCCAGGACTACTTGAACAAGAACGATGCATGCAAGTACGATTATCCCGTGCTCCACCTGTCCCAGGTCGTCGCATGGTGCATGGGCATGGACCAGGAATTCGTCGGGCTTCAGTACCAGCAGATGGGTCGCGATTACATCTTTACCGAAAGGGAGGTCGCCTGAAACGATGCCAGAACCTGAAAAGACGGAGAAGGCTGCATCCACCAGGCCCGAAACCAAGCCCAAGATCGGCGTGTTCGTCTGCGAATGCGGTGGCAACATCTCCGGCAAGGTGCGGGTGCAAGATGTCGCAACTTTCGCGAAGACCCTCCCCGATGTCGAAGTGGCCGAGTACAATTTCTCTATGTGCAGTTCTGTCGGGGTAGACTTGATCAAGAAGGCCATCGAGGAGAAGGGTATAGATCGCACCGTGGTCTGCTCGTGCTCGAAAGCTCAGCATGGTCCAACGTTCGCGCGTGCCATCGAAGAGGCCGGCCTCAACAAACACATGCACGAGCAAGTGAACATCCGCGAGTGGGACTCGTGGGTGACGAAGGGCAAAAATGAAGCGACCGAAAAGGCGAAAAAATCGCTGGAAGCAGGCGTGAACCGTTCCCGCAAGCTCGAACCAGTCGAAACCCGCCAGATCCCCGTCACCAAGGCAGCACTCGTGATCGGCGGGGGCATCGCCGGCTGCCGGGCGGCCATGGACATGGCAAACCTCGGCGTGCCGGTGCACCTGGTCGAGCAGCTGCCGACGATCGGCGGCCACATGACCCAGCTCTTCAAGACATTCCCTACGAACGAGTGCCCGCAATGCAGCATCTCGCCCCTTACCAATGGCGTGGCCAACAACAAGAATATCACGCTTTACACGAACGCAAATATCAAGAACGTAGAGGGATCCATTGGCAAATTCATCGTGGACATCGAGATCAAGCCTCGATACGTCGAATCGAATTGCACGAGCTGCGGCAAGTGCAGCGAGAATTGTCCCGTGGAGGTGCCATCGGAATGGGACAGCGGTATGACCTACCGCAAGGCCATTTACAAGCCATTCCCGCAAGCGATTCCCGCTACATATATCCGCGACAAGAATGCATGCATCGAATGTAACACGTGCATCAACGTGTGCCCCGTCGATGCGGTCAACTTCAAGCAGAAAAAGCAAGAAGTCCGCCTCGAAGTCGGTACCATCGTCGTGGCCATCGGGTACGACGAATATGACCCTGCCGAGATCGAGGCCTATCACTACGGCGACCCCGGCTTCGAGAACGTGATCACGCAGCTCAAACTCGAGCGCATGATGACCCCCGTCTCCATCACGGGCGGGGAAATCTTGCGGCCGAGCGATGGCAATGTTCCCAAGAAGATCGTCATGATCCAGTGCGTCGGCAGCCGCAACGATCAAGTTGGCAACAAATATTGCACCGGCGTTTGTTGCATGTTCGCGCTGAAGAATGCCCAGATCATCAAGGACAAGCATCCCGAGATGGACATCACCATCTGTTACATAGACATCCGCACGCCCGGCCTGCAATACGAGGAGTTCTACAAGCGCGCCCAGCAGCTAGGTGTCCGTTTCATCCGTGGCAGGCCGTCCGAGATCGCTAGGGATCCCGCGACTGGCCAGCTCCACGTCATAACTGAAGACACGCTTTCCATGACACCGGTCAAGCTTGCGGCAGACATGGTCGTGCTCTCCGCCGCCATGGTCCCGCCGAAAACTATTGGGACGCTCGGCTCCAAGCTGCACGTGTTGCGTAGTGCCGAGGGTTTCATCAAGGAATACCACATCAAGATGAACCCGACATCGTCGAGCAAGGGTGGCATCTTCATCGCCGGTGCCATTCAAGGCCCGAAGGACATCACCCAAAGCGTCGCCCAAGCTGGCAGTGCAGCCGCGCTTGCAGCGGCTCCTCTTGTCAAGGGATATATAGAGAAGGACATGCTCGTCCCCGTGATCGACGAGGCATTGTGCGTGCACTGCAACTCGTGCGTGGCCGTGTGTCCCGTTTCGGCCATCTCGAAGTCCGAGGACGGCAAGTTCGTGGTCAACGACGTGGCGTGTAAATCTTGTGGCTTGTGCATGCCGGCCTGCCCGACGGCGGCGATCCAGCTCAAGAACTTCCGCGACGACCAGATCCACGACGAGATCGTCGCACTAACAGAAAAACCAAGGGAAGGAGGTCATGTCCATGGTTGAAAGTAAAAAACGTGGTTGCGACATTCCTCGCGATCGGCATGACCACAACATCGTCGTCTTCGCATGCAACGAGTGCGGTCAAGGCGCGTTCAACACGGCCGGTGTCGCACGGATGATGTACGATGCCTCGGTCACGATAGTTCCGGTGCAATGTTCAGGCATGATATCACCGGCCATGATAATGGACGCGCTGGCAGAGGGGGCTGATGCTGTGGGCTGCATCGGGTGTTGTTTTGGTGCCTGCCATTTCGTCAACGGCAATTTCTTGAACATGCATCGCGTCAAGATGATGAAGAAGTTATTCCTCGAAATGGGTTATAGCGACCAGATCATCAACCACTACACCGCGCGAGCGGCAGAAGGCGAAACCGCGGTCGGAGATGTCGAGGACATCCTCGAGCGGCTCGAGCGTGCTGAAAAGGAAGGAGGGACGTTCAAGCAATGAAGGTGGGCATTTTCCAATTCAACGGCTGCGACAAGTGCTTCGCCGAGTCACTCCTCCTTGGTGGTGGGCACGAGGTCGAACGCGTCTCCGTACCTGCGTCATGGAAAGGTGGCAAGCTCGACGTCGCTGTGATCACGGGGTACTTGCTCCCCAAGGACAAGTCTGCCCTGGACAAGATCGCCGCGTCGTCTGGCAAAATGATCGCCTACGGCAGCTGTGCCACGACGGGTGGTGTCTTCGGCCTCGCGTACCAGCGCGGTAACGACATCCATCCTCTGTCAACGCTCGTCCCCAAGGAGATCCTCAACGTCGACGGGTGCCTCGGGGAAGTCGAGGAATTAGAGGCTGCACTCTGGGGAAAGATTCCAAATGACAAATCAAAGCTATGCGAGGCGTGCTCGCGTCATTCCACGTGCCAGTACCTCGACGACGTTGTTCGCCAGCTCGAGATCGAGGACGGCGACGAAGTTTGCTTTAATAACAAGGGCTTTCTATGTAGCGGCTACGTGGCGCGTTCTTGCAAGGAAAATTGCGTTGGATCCGGCACGCCATGCCGTGGCTGCAAGCCATCAATCAAGGATCCATCATTCCGGATGCTCGGCATGTTCGCGACACTCATGGCAAACGTGGAAGTCGCGACCGAGGCAACGGGCAAGGGTGGCACGGACAAGCTCGCCGACGCGCCCGACGCGCTCACGCGCAGCGTGCCAGATGTCTCCGGAAGCCTGTTCAGGTTCTCGCTCCCTGCAAGCCGTTTACCCCTTGGGAAAGCCCCTTCGGCAGGAAACGTCCTTTCCGACGTGTTCATCGGCAGGCCGATCGAGGAACTACCGCTCATCACAGGCTTGCTCGGTGGCTTGAAATCCATCTCGTTCACGCTGGACGTGGTGGAAGCGTACGAGAATGGCGCCGGGCTCGCGGTATCGGAAAAAACCAAAGCACTACGGAGGGAATTGCTTGCCCTGGAGAAGGATTTGCAAGCAGCGGTTGCCAAGGGAAATAAGGAGGCCTACAAGGCGGCAACAAGCGCCATCCGGAAGGTGGCCGGGAACATGAACCTCTCGAACGTGTATTTCGGCGGGTTCAAGGTACCGATCCAGGGCTACGACGATACGACCGACTATAGATCTCACGTCTTCGAGATCAAAGCCGGGAAATATGCCAGTGGCTCGGTCGTGTACGAGATCGACTCGAGCGGGCTAGTTATCGCTTTTACTCGGAAGGAGGAATGAATCAGGTCATGAGCTTTCAACTACTCAAGAACGAAGTAATCGACATCGGCTTGTGCCAGGGCTGTGCCAAGTGCGCCGGCACGTGCAAGCACATCGAGATGGTCGACCTCAAGCCCCGGCTCAAGGATAAATGCATCCTCGAGGAAAAGGGCATTGATTGTGGCATGTGTTACCGTGCTTGCCCGCAAGTTATGCAGAAGCCATTCACCGAGATCAAAAAGGAGCCGCTAGAAGCCTTCTCGCTGCGAGCCAAGGACATGGCCGCGGGTAGCAAGGCCGGCGGCGTCGTGACGGCGCTGGCAAAGATGATGCTTGGCGATGGCGATGCTTCGCATTTGATCATGGTTCGTGACGACGATGGCAAGCCCGTCTCCGATGTAATCACCGATCCTGGCAAGGTCAGCACGTACGCGGGAGTCACGCTCGGAAGGTCAGGAATACTCGAGAAGCTCATCAAGATCCTCGGTGAGGAACACGAGGGTATAGGCATCGTCGCCCTACCGTGCGAGATCCGTGGCACGGACGAGGTAGAGCAGCGCATGGGGGTCGAGATTATGAAGATCGCGCTGTTCTGCAACTCGCAAATGCGCTCGGACAGGACAGATCTCGGCGAAACGGTATCCCCGTGCGCCACGAACTGCCCCGCGGGCGTGAATGCACGGGATTACACGGCTCTCATTCGCAGCGGCCGCTTCCAGGAAGCTATCGATCTTATCCGTGAAGATAATCCACTCCCCAGCGTGTGTGGTCGCATATGCACCCACGAATGCGAGCACGGCTGCACGCTGATGGGTGCAACCACCCCTATCGCCGTGCGCGAGCTCAAGAAGTTCGTCTCTGAATGGGAGATGAAGAATGCACGCAAGATCGACGAGCTCAAGGCAAAATCCCGGCCAAACGGCAAGAAGGTCGCTGTCATCGGTGGCGGTCCCGCGGGCCTCACGTGCTCGTATTACCTCGCGCGCATGGGTTACCGGCCCACGATTTTCGAGAAGACGGGCAAGCTCGGTGGCATGTTGAAAGCAGGCGTGCCGTCGTTCCGCCTCCCCGACGAGGTACTGGATTATGATGTCAACGCGATCAAAGCGCTCGGCGTGGATGTAATACTCGAGACTCCAATAGGCAAGAACCTCACCATCGACACTTTAAAGGCACAAGGTTATGAAGCATTCTTCATCGGCATCGGTCAATGGCAGCCACGGACGCTCAAGACCCCCGGCGAGGATCTACCCGGTGTACACACTGCCATCGACTTCTTGCTCAACCGGAAGTATCGCTACTGGGAAAAGAAGGACGAGTTCAAAGACAAGACCCTGTACATTCTTGGTGGTGGTCCCGTCGGCGTTGATGTTGCCCAAACAGCCCTTCGTCTTGGTGCCAAGAAGGTATACCTTGCCGAGATCCGCACGGAAGACGAGCTTAAGATCGTGGTAGACGATATCCCGGAGAACGAGCGGCAGTATATGGAATATTTATACTCGACTAACACGGTCAAGTTCGAAAAAAACGGCGATGGAAAGCTCAAGGTCGTGATCCACGGCGTCAGTCCGAAGCCTCCATACCAGAAGATCGAGGGAACGGATCGCGAGATTCCCATCGACGCAGCAATCATTGCTATCGGCCAGGCAACGGACTGGGCGGAAATCGATGCTGCCACGGGCGGCCAGATCAAGAAGGAACGCGGCAAGGTGGTCATCGACGAGATAACCTTCGAGACTAGTATGCCTGGCGTGTTCGCTGGTGGTGACATCGTCGTGCGCGGCAAGGCCGTCGCGATCGCGGCGGTTGCCCACGGGCGAGAGGCTGCCGTGTCAATCGACAGGTACTTGCGCGGCGTGGATCTGCGCCATGGTCGGCTCAAGAAGGATCGGAGTTTTTTCACCAAGCCGCTGATGCCCCCGAAGCGGTACTCTGTCAAGGTCGACACGATGAAGGGGCAGACCGAAGATCTCTACATGGATTGGAATGAAATCGATGGCTTGTTCACCGCGGAGGCGGCGATCGGCGAAGCAAAGCGTTGCCTGGCTTGCAACAACTTCTGCTCCCACTGCCAGGATTACGCGGGCGTGCTCGCCGACATCAGTGCAGGCGAGGTCGGATCGGATCCGGGCTACACGACCGTGCTGGTCTGGACCGAGAAGGGTCGAAGGCTCGTGTACAAGGCACTAGAAAAAGGCTTATTCGATCAAGGGAAGGTCAACATGGATGCGGTAAACGCGCACATCGTTCGGAAGTCCACGCGGGAGATGTGGAGCTACGAGAAGCCCTTGCGCCAGAAGGTGCGCGAGTTCGTCATCGACAAGGGACCTGCAACCGTGAACGAGATATGCGCCGCCGTCGGTGCCAAGCCCATCGACGTCCGGTACGAAGCATTAAGGTTGGTTCAAGAACGCCAGCTTTCCATGAACGTGATGGAAGGCAAGCCCGAACCAGAATTTGACATCTATTGCGAGGAATAACGAAATCAATACATTTGCAACACAAGATGAATGAACAAGGAGGAAACCACGATGAACTACGATGCAGAATTGGACTGTCGTGGGCTCGTGTGCCCCGTCCCGGCCCTCAAGACGAAAAAGGAACTGGCCAAGATGGCGCCCGGGAAGGTGCTCAGGGTCGTGACCGACTATAAACCCGCCAGCGAGTCCGTCCCGCGTGACCTGGCCAAGACTCCCAACAAGCTTCTTGGCATCGAATACAACGAGGATGAAAGTGTCTGGTATATCTTCTTCCAGGCAGTAAAATGACCCGTTTTCTTTTTTTCAAGGATCTTTTCTATTCTAGTTTTCGCGCTATCCTTCTGGTCGACCAAACGTCATCATGGAACGTTTTTAAACCGACCTCGAAAAAATGCTATTGTACTCGAAGTGATGAACAATGTCGAGTAACCCTCAACTACCCGATCAATTGAGGCCCGAGATCATCGGATATCTGAAAAAATGCACGAAAAAGTCCAACAGCGCAGTAATATGGTATGCCTTGACGCGCCGGGACAAGGCAGTCAATATCAAAACACTCCAGGCGAAAGTTAAAGAGGATCTTGGTAAGCCGTTTAAAGATCGCATCCAGATGGGCTACGCCGAACGGAAGACGGCATTCACCCCCGCGGAGCTATCCTACCTCGTCCGGCTCTACCGCGTGCAGGTCGACTCGATATTCAAGAACATCTTGAAACCAGCTTCCATTCCAACAAGTTTCTCGTTCAAGCGTGTCGATGCGAACGGGGTCGCCGCGGAGTGGCAAGTGCCACGTGAAGTCGATGGAAATCGAACGATCCTCTACATTCATGGAGGTGGGTTCTTTGTCGGTTCCGTGGCCGTCTATCGAAAATGCACCGCAGCTCTAGCTAATCGATTGCACGCCCGGTTATTAAGTGTCGATTATAGGCTCGCGCCTGAACATCCGTTCCCGGCTGGCCTCGACGATTGCGTCTCGGCGTACAAGTGGCTCCTTTCGACTGATGTCTCGCCCGCTGAAATGATCATCGCCGGCGATTCCGCCGGTGGCGCACTGGCACTTTCGACGCTCTTGAAGCTCAAGCAAGATGGCCTCCCACTGCCGAGGGCAGCCGTGTGCTTCTCACCCGTTACTGATCTCACGTACTCGGGGCAGACATGGATAAGCAATGAAAGAACGGATCCCATCATCCGGTTTATGCCGGCAGCATGCTATATAATGCCCGTCTTGTACGCCGGCGAGGCGGGGCCGAAAAACCCGCTAGTCTCCCCTATCTTCGGGGATTACCATGGAATGCCCCCGATCTTGATTCAAGTCTCCAGACACGAGATGCTTTATTCCGATGCAACGTGGTTCACCGAGCGGGCGATAAAAGATGGTGTGGACGTGACCCTCCAAGAATGGGACGGCATGATCCACGTGTTTCAATGCCTGGGCATCGGAACAAGCTGGCCAGAGGTTTCGGACGCATTGACGAAAGTCAAGGAATTCATCGACAAGGTTTTCCATGGGACGTCGACGCGTGCTCGGTAGAATTGATTCCCTTCCTTAATATCTTAGGACAAACATAGCAATTGAAAAAACGGGTGAAACATGCCGATGGATGCCAAGCATCCCGCCGTGGTCTTGCTGGGGCATTTCACGGAGATCAACGGGTATTATGACCTTTGCAGCATTGGCATGGAGGACGCGGTACGGATTGCTCAAGAACTGGAGCGCATCCGGAACGCGTCGCATGTGAATGCAAAAGCCATCGATACTTGGTGGCGAGAATTTTGTGGTACCCTTGCCAGTTTAAATGACCTTTACCTCGCCCTCAAGCAACCGGCACCCGAAAACGAGGCGGCGAGAGACTAAGCAAGGGATGTCGTGAAGGACGGCACGCGCCCAGGCAGCGCGTTGTTCGAACCGTTGAAGCCGTTCCTCGCCCCGCTCAAGCCCGATGATTTCCAAGCCATATCCGAGATTGCAACGGATCTTTTCGATTCGATCATCCTAAAGCTCTATTCCTTGCTTGGATGAAAGTTAAAAATAGGGTAAAAAAGTAGGAGTCTAGTCGTCTGCTTGCTCATAAACGCGCTTCAAGGCTTCGATTTCTTCCTTGGACATCTTCACCTCGCCCCGCTTGACCCGCGTCATGAAGACGAACGCAATGGCGAGGAAGGCAAAGGCATACGGGAAAAGCAATACATAACGAAGCTGTCCCATGAGCTCGTAGAATATGGAGAAGAAGAACCCGGCCACGACGGGACTGATGATTGCCGATGCTGCTGAAAACAAGTAGTAAATGCCCGTGTATGCACCGATACGGCCATCCGGGGCGAGCTGCCAGACGACCGTGATGCTGTTGATGTTGATCATGCTCCACGAAGCCCCGTAAAGGACGATCAACCCTATCAAGACGGGGAAATTGCTGACGAAGATCAGTGCAAATATCGAGGAGAGGATGATGATCAAGCCTATCTTGATAATCTTTCGCCTGCCGAACTTCTCTGAAATGGCCCCCGCCGGGATCGCGAATGCAATGAATGCCACTGGCACGATAAGCAATAACAAGCTGGCTTGACCTGCCGTGATCCCGAGAACGTTGACGGCATACAATGAAAAAAACGTTTCAACGGCGTTGGTTGCCATGAACCAGCTGAAGATTGCGAGCAACATATACAAGGCTGATTTCTCCTTCTCCCGGAAGAGCATGATCGTGTTGTTGTTTAAAATTCGTTCCTTCAAGCCTCGTTTCTCCTTTTTTTCCTCCCGCGAGATATCCTCGGCGCGGTACTTCTTGATCTCCGTCCTATCAGAGGCGAAATCTGGCCCGTATTTCACGGAGAGTTCGGCCGTGATCTTCTGCTCGTTCACCGTGATCATGACCACGATGAGGCACGCGAGCATGATGATGCCCGTCACTGAAAACGCGGTCGCTCCAGAAGGATCATCATCTAGCAGGAACGCGCCGATTAAATACGAGCTGATCGTCCCGACGCCTCCCATCAAGTTGATGATGGCATTCCCTTTTGCCCGCACCTCGCTTGGCGTGAGGTCGGGCATTAAAGCCACGACGGGTGCCCTGTAAAAGGCCATGGCGAGATTGAAGCACATGATGAGGATGACGAGTATCGCCAGGTTGGGGGCATGAGGCATGAGCGTGAACGACAACACGGCGGCAGGGATGCCGATCATGAGGTAGGGGATGCGCTTGCCAAATCTCGTCTTCGTCTTGTCCGACAACGCCCCGAAATACGGCTGCAACAATATGGCCGTGATATTATCGAGCACCATGATGACGCCAATAAAGAAATCCGCCCACGAAATCGCTGGCAAGAAATACGACAGTATGAGCGGCATTTTCACGTTGTACAAGCTCCACGCTGCAGTGGTGAGGAAGCCGAAGCCAATCAAGAAGGTCCGGCCATAATTTAGCTTGACTTTTTCTCCTTGTTGCGCCATCATGTCTTCTCCTCCACCTTGCGCTTCGCTATCAACAAGTACACGCAAATGACGCCAATTCCAGCAGCAGCGATTGCCACGGTGATCGAAAGGACGAGCCCGCTGGTTCTCATGAACGTGTACTTCGCGTAGAAGTCTATCGCGACCCCGCCATACCCTGCAGTCGCGTTAATCGTGACGTTGAGAGTCCAGGCGTATGGACGCGATTGCTCGTACGCGTAGCTCGTTATGTTAGTAAGAGACATCTCGATGCTGGTTCCGTTCAACCTGATCTCGGCGATAGTTGCATCTACCGTCGCGTTCCTTGATTCAAAGAAGAACGAGATCCGCTCATCTGCACCAAGTTCAAACGAGTATTTGATCGGGTCGTTTCCAACCCCCCTCGCCTTCGGGATATCGAGCACGAATCCCGCCACGCTCGTGAACGCGAACAACAAAAGCGTCGCGCACAAGGATGCCGCGACCGCCGCGTTTTTTAATAATCTCATGGGGTTCTTCCTCGCATGTTTTAGGCTTTCTAAAAATGGTGTTCCGCCATATGCTAGATGGTGTTGGTATATTAGAATATCCTCAGTGGCTCATAACTTGCCGTGCTGCCTCACCGCGATGATCATCGCTCGGACATTCTCCAGCTTCGTCGAACCAGGAAGCACGTCATTCGTGCCGAAAATATAGCGCGGGAAGTTTCTCTCGCAATTGCTGACGATCTCCCGCGCCCGTTTCTGTACCTGGACGGGGGTACCATGGGAGAGCATCGACATCACGTCGAAATTGCCTACCGCACACGCCTTGTCTCCCCAGGTAACGAGGAATTCCTCGAGGTATGCCGGGTCGGGATTCGTGATGTGAATGGCATCGAACCCCGCGGCGACGATCGTGTCCGTGACATTTAACACGTCGCCCGTCGTCCGGAAGAATGCCTTCCCGCCAGCGGCATGGATCTTGTCGACGAGCTGCTTGTACAGCGGGCGAAGATGCTTGAAGACGAGATCCGGCGTGATGCTGGGACGGTTTCCGACGGTAATGTCATCATTGATGCATATGAAAGCGATCCTCGCCTCGAGCAACGCGTTCACGTCACTCGCCACCACGCGGTATATCCTCTCGAGATGTGTATCTATGGCCTCGGGGTTGTCGTGGAGCAACATTGCCATGTTCACGACGCCGATTGCCTCCTCTAGGATGGAATATAAGCCGTCACAAGCCTTGAAAACCGGGCAGATCGCATGCTTGTCGACCGCTTCGATCGTTTCCTTGTAGACGCGCTCTTGCCAGCCTGCCTCGATTTCGCGGGGGATTACGTGATCCCAGCGCGCGAGTTGCTCTTCCGTGCGTAAATAAGGACCTTGATACATGAAATATTGCATGTTTCCGGATATCCCGCGCTTGAACACGCGGCCGTACATGTCGACGCGCAAGTCGCTGGCCTCGAGTTTCGGGAGGTCGAAGTCCTCTTTCACGTGTGGCGGTCCTTGCACCTCGCATAGATCCACCCCCAGGCTCACGAGCGGGGTGATATCTTGCCCGTTCACGATGCACGCCTTGCCATCGTCACGTTTTTTACTTGCAGCATCGAAATTTTCCCGGAACCGGCTGTCAAATCCAGGAATGAATATCGGGACGTGATCCGGTGAATCGCCTTCGATGGCCTTGATGATGCAGTCTTGGACGTTCATCCGGGGGATCAAATGGTAGGCTTGCTTTAGAGGTATGTAATAAGGTGCCAGGGGGTCATCTATGGGCTAGTTTCAAATCTCTCCAGGTCAAGCTTCGATCACTAAAAAGGAACGGTTTAGAGATCAAGTCTCTAGGAGATAGCGATCATGGTAAAAGCAGAAAAGTTGCCGAAGAAAGAGGAAAGCATCTCGAAACAATCCGGCATGACGCGCCTTCGGGGCTCGTTGCCCAAGGTGGGCATCCGGCCGACCATCGACGGCCGGCGCAATGGAGTCCGCGAGTCACTCGAGGACCAGACGATGAACATGGCGAAGTCGGTCGCGAAGCTCGTATCCATTTTGAAGCATCCCGATGGATCCAACGTCGAGTGCGTCATATCCGACACGACGATCGGCGGCGTTGCCGAGGCCGCGGAGTGTGCAGCAAAGTTCGCCAGGGAAAATGTCGGGGTCTCGATCACGGTTAGCCCTTGCTGGTGCTATGGAACAGAAACGCTCGACGCCGACCCGTTCATTCCCAAGGCGGTATGGGGCTTCAACGGCACGGAGCGCCCTGGTGCCGTGTACCTCGCCGCGGTTCTCGCGGGGCATACCCAGAAGGGCCTCCCCGCGTTCGGCATCTACGGCAAGGACGTGCAAGACGCTGGCACCACGGATATCCCGGACGACGTGAAGGAAAAGCTACTCCGGTTCACCCGGGCGGGCCTCGCCGTCGCGTGGATGCGGGGTAAATCTTACCTGTCCATGGGCAGCGTGTCCATGGGCATCGCGGGCTCGATCGTGAACGAGGCCATCTTCCAGGACTACCTCGGGATGCGCAACGAGTACATCGACCTGACGGAATTTTCCCGTCGCATCGACCTGGGCATCTACGACAAGGACGAGTTCGACCGCGCCATCAAGTTCGTGAAAGCGAAGTGCAAGGAGGGCAAGGATTACAACGCGCCGGCGGCCCAAAAAACCCGGGAGCAGAAAGACAAGGAATGGGAGACCGTCGTGAAGATGGCCTTGATCGCGAGGGATCTAATGGTGGGGAACCCGCGTCTCGCCAAGGCAGGTTTCGGCGAGGAGGCCCTCGGCCACAACGCCATCTTGTCTGGCTTCCAGGGCCAGCGCCAGTGGACAGACCACATGCCGAACGGCGATTTCCTCGAGACGATCCTCAACTCGTCGTTCGACTGGGACGGCACCCGCCAGCCGTATCTCGTGGCCACGGAAAACGATAGCCTCAACGGCGTCGCGATGCTCTTCGGCCACTTGCTCACGTGCACGGCGCAAGTCTTCGCCGACGTGCGCACGTACTGGAGTCCCGAGGCTGTCAAGCGGGTGACCGGGCACCAGCTCGGCGGCCTGGCCAAGAACGGGATCATCCACCTGATCAATTCCGGGGCAGCTTGCCTCGACGGGACAGGCCAGGAGACCGGAAAGGATGGAAAACCCTCCATCAAGCCATTCTGGGAGATAACGGCGGATGAGATCTCCCGCTGCTTCGAGGCATCGTCGTTCTGCCCCGCGATCACCGAGTACTTCCGCGGCGGCGGGTTCTCCACGAGCTATTACACGAGGGGCGGCATGCCCATCACGATGTCACGAGTCAACATGGTCAAGGGGCTCGGCCCCGTGCTCCAGCTGGCCGAGGGGTATTCGGTCGAGCTGCCGCCGGATGTGACCGAGAAACTATCCCAGCGCACGAACCCCACCTGGCCGACCACGTGGTTCGCGCCTATATTAACGGGGAAAGGCGCGTTCCGGGACGTTTACAGCGTCATGAACGCGTGGGGTGCAAATCACGGCGCGTTCAGCGCCGGCCACATCGGTGCCGACTTGATCACGCTCGCATCGATGCTTCGCATCCCCGTGTGCATGCATAACGTGCTGGATGAAAAGCTATTCCGGCCAAGCGCTTGGGATGCGTTCGGCACGAGCGACCCTGAGGGAGCGGACTACCGCGCGTGCGCCAATTATGGCCCCTTGTATGGCAAAAAATGAGATAAGTTCTTCGTTTCAACGTTTATTTTTCTTGTTACTGCAACCGTCCACCGCAGCTCTTGCAAAGAGGAATTATACTCGGAATTACTGCAACCGTCCACCGCAGCTCTTGCAAAGAGGAATTATACTCGGAATTATACATGAAAAGGGGAATTGATTAATGCCTTGCCCGGTTGTGAATACCAGCAAGCATCTCAAGAAAGCGATGAAAAAATATGCCCGTTGAAAAAG
>Ga0172366_10001729_pt1 | contig 17086 bp, 21 predicted proteins | sample LakKivSesite69cm_FD_114533 | JGI IMG/M metagenome (GOLD analysis project Ga0172366, IMG submission 114533) | Sediment microbial communities from Lake Kivu, Rwanda - Sediment site 69cm | ecosystem: Environmental > Aquatic > Freshwater > Lake > Sediment | place: Rwanda: Western Province, Lake... | reverse complement strand
GGAGGCATACGTGCGAATAATTGCGACCTGAACGAGCCGTGAACGTGAATCCGAAGAAAATAAAGAGAACGTGCTCCCGTTATATTCCGTGAGCCATTTCATCATTTGTTTGTAAAACTAGCCAATTCGAAGAAAACGGTTACTTGTTCCTGAGGATTTCGAGCTCCTTTTTAGCCTTCTTGATCTGCTGCATCAGCTCGAATGCCTCGTTATAACCATTTTCAGTTTTGGCGAGCGCGTGGTGTTTCTCTTCCAGGGCCTTGATGTGGTTCTCCAGGAACACCGTATCAGCGTGCTCGCATATGAGGCCATCGTGATCGATACGCTCGATGCCTCGTGCTCGCAAGTTACCGTCCACGAAGATGACGAGCTTGTGCCCACACGGCGGGGCCAAGAGCACGCGAGCGATCCCGTCTTCCACGCCCTCGGCGATGTCGGTCCCGAAGTGGCATTTATACCCGGCATGGCACACAGGACAAGAAACGTAGACGGGACGGGACGAGATCTCGCCATGGCTTTCCTTCTTGCAACACGCGGGCTTTTCCAAGCCCCGCGAAGTGCTGCTCGTGGCATTGATAGTGACAGATTCCAGCTTCTCTTTGTTCTGGTTATCCATGGCCGTCCATACTCCAGGTCCGAGTGGGTTCACCGGCTATCCCCGACCAACGTAGCCAAGAAGCGGGATATCGTTAGCTCGAAGTAGCAAACAAGGGTGGAGCCCGTGCTCGACGCATACTTTCCCGGATATAATTGTGTGGCACGGCCATATAAACCCGTATCATCCAAAGATGGTCAGATTCGTTCTCCGAGACATGCGTATCCCGAACGCAATTTATTTGCCCATCATGGCATTGCACGAACAAGATCGGCCATGACGCATCTACCCGGCAATCACGTGCTCGATTCGATCTGATCGACGATCATTCAAGTGATTCGTTCGGAATCGGGAAATCATCCTTCGTTTGAATAGCCCACTCCTTGAGGATCGCTCTATGCTCGTGCAACTGGGTTACATAGCGGGAATCGAATGCCAGGTTCACCATCTCGCCTTGGTCGGTGCGCATGTCGATCAGCGATTCCCGGATCCGCCCTCGTGAATAGGCCACGTACTTGAAGCCCGGTGTACGGACCATGCGGCCGAAAGCACGACCCTCGTGCGTCCAGTTCCTTGTCGCAAACCCGCCAAACTCGCTCTCGGAAACGACATGTTGTGTCCGGGTGGCAAGGTCGTGCCCGTGCAATATCCCCGCGATCGATCGTCCCGGAAGGTGTTTCCCCCGGCCGGGCAGCGGGATTCCCGCGAGTTCGGCCAGCGTCGGGATCATGTCTACGCCGCTGTTGACCAGCACATCCTCGTCGATCCGGCCCTTGTGCCGTGCATCCGGTGCTGAGATGATGAAGGGAACCCTTCCGACCGACTCGTAGAAGACTTGCTTCTGGTTCCACCCGTGCTCGGCCATCCCCTCGCCGTGGTCGCTCGTGAACACGACGACGGTGTCCTGGCCGTGGCCACTTGTTTCCAGCGCGTCCAGGATGCTACCGACGATCCCGTCGACGTGCTCGACCAGGCGGTAATAACCCCACAGATACTGCCGCCAGTCGGCCTCGGTCCAGTTGCTGGTCGGGTAACGCTTCCACGATTCCTTGTGGGCCTCGCGGATCGCGCTAGGCTCGTCGCCGGGCACGGCGAAATTCGGCGGGAGAGGCGGACACTGCCCAAGGGGCGGTGGCGTGCCGATTTCGGCCTCTGGTAGCGGTACCTTGCGGGCGAGCTGGCAAACGTTGTGCGGGTTCAAGATCGATGCTACTATCAAGAACGGCTTCGTTTGCCTTTGTCTAAACGCCCTGAAACATAGTTCAGCGACCTGTTCGTCCTTTGCTCGCCCCGTGGTAATCGTCAAGTCGCGGAACCCGTGGATCCACTTTTGCCAGGGCGCGACCAGGAGGTGCCACTTCCCGTAATAGTGGGTCTCGTACCCGGCATCCGCGAAGATGCGCCCCAGCCATGGCATTTGTCTCAATTCGCGGGTCGGGTGGTGGGTGTTGAGAAAAATGCCCGACTCGTGCGGGTAATGCCCCGTGAACATGCCGACTCGCGATGGCACGCACACGGGGTTGCAACAATAGGCATTCTTGAACATCATCCCGCCCTTGGCCAGCGAATCCATGGCGGGCGTCCGCAGGTAGGGATTTCCCGCGCAGCCGAGTGCCTTGCCCGATTGCTGGTCTGTCATGATGATTAGAATATTGTTGCGCTCCATGATGAAGCCTTGGTTGCATGTTTTTTAAGGAGACCGCCTGGAGGGCTTGTCGCCTCTATGACCCACCCAAGGCAACAAAAGGGATCAACCAATGGATCCTTCGATCATCATGTGCACCCAAAGAAGGTCGCTCGAGAAGGAGCGGAAGGTCATGCTCAAGGAAGCCGAGAAGCTGGAGCGGCAGCTCGACGCCTTGGAAAAGCAAATCGCCCGCGAGGCGCCACCACAAGATGAAACCGAGGCGAACATGGACGGCTTGTATTATGAACTGCTTCGCATCAAAAGGCTTCATGTATATCGCATCAAGGACTTCGCCACCGAAACGGGCACGACTGGCATCGACGCGTACAACAAGGACTGCGCATGGTACAACCGCAAGACCGAGGCCATCTTGCAACAAATCGAGGCCCTGGAAAAGCGGCATCGGGACAAATGAATAGGAGCACCGATCCGCCATTTAAATGCGAGCGTGCTTGTGGTCATGATAGCCAACCTGCACCTCCACAGCGTGTTTTCCGACGGCACGCAATGGCCCGAGGAGATCGCCGCCCGTGCCAAGCGGGCCGGGTATCAAATGGTCGCCCTCACCGACCACGACACGATGCAAGGGACCGCTGATTTTTCCCGTGCATGCGCCCATCACGGGATCAAGGGCGTCCCCGGGGTCGAGATCGATTGCATAGCCTCCGAGTTCTCGTTCGACAAGGAGATGCTCGGCTATTTCCCGAAAGGGAAGCATATAAAAACGACCGAGTTCACCGAGCGCCTCCGTGTGGGCAGGATGCGCAAGATAAACCATTACCTCGAACGCGCCCGCGAGGTCGTTTTTAAAGCGCACCCGCGCGCCCCGGAACTCACCTATGCCGAGCTCGTCAAGTTCAAGCTCGGTTTTACCAGCGAGCAGGCGCTCCAGATCCCGTTCTCGTGGAACAAGTCCAATTTCTACTCTTTCTTGCGCTCCAAAAGCATAACCGGCGGGCCATGTGGACAGAAGGCGGAACCAGGCGATGACGCGTACCAGTCTTTCAAGAAGAAATACTTCACGACCGGCCTCTTGGACGAGCCGGTGCACGACGACAAGCCAGGCCTCGACGAGGTCGTGTCGATCATCGTGAAAGACGGAGGATTCCCGGTTCTTCCCCATTATGGTCATCTTTACAACGATGACATCGACTCGATCAAGAAAAACGAGGAACGGCTCGTCATGTTCCTCCGGCATTGCCAGGACATCGGGGTCCGGGGCGTTGAACAGTACTATTATAATAACCCCTCGTATGGTGCCATCAACGACTACATCGTCAAGCTCTGCAAAAAACTTGGTCTCCCGTTCAAGTTCACCTTCGGATCTGACTGTCACGGGCGCGGGCACGACAATTGCACCCTGGAACTTTTTTCCGGGGATTTCCAGGGATTCGCGTGATCCTTTCCCGCATTTGAACAGGGACGCGGTTCGCTCGCGTTACAAAGCAAGGATGATCTTGTTCTGTGCCTTGAGCATGTCATCGATGATCAGCGCAGCAGCCTCCTTGATCTCGGTCGCGTTTTCGGGAATGCTGCGCCGGGCGTTGATGGTTGCGAGGAGGATCTCGTTGAGCCCCCGGAGAATCATATCGGGTGAATACCACGGCCTCTTGGAGGCCCACCATGTTTGGCAACTGTGAATTCCTCTATCAAGGAAGTTACGTGCATTATCGAAAAAAGTCTTTCTATCGCTATCCATGCTAGCATGATATTTCTGCGCGAGGTTCACGAGCACGACGGCGAACATCATGAAGCGATATTGCTCGATATGAAGGGAATTGTTCGGATCGAACCAGAGCGGGAAGGGGATATCACGCTGCAAATCGTAGGACATGGTCGACCACGAAGAGGCCCGGGGCACTTGCGTCTCGCCGCGGGGGTACTTGGCGATGATCTCGGAGACCGTGCACATCTGGATGTCGTTTCGGCGGGGCAAGTTGTCGAAAAGCGGCACGAGGAAGTTGCGGAACGCGTGCTTGATGTGGTGGCCGAACGTTTCGCCATCCATGGCGATGATCACGTAGTAATCCTTGCTCGAGTCCTGGTACTTGAGCCGGTTGGCAAAGGCCTCGACGTTGTTGACCTTGTCGAACGCGCAATCGATGGATATCAAGTCGTCGCGGAAAACGAGAATGAGCCCGTTAGGGTGGCGGGTGAAGTGGCGCATCGGCCACGTAACCTTGTTAGCGATTCCGCCCATGATCATCCAGTCGAAGCCGTGTTGCTTGACGGGGCCATGCACGTCATCGGAAACAGCCATCTCGGGCGGAAAGAACCCGCGCGGGCGATACGCCTTGCCGAAGAAATACTTGTTGGTCTCGTTGTTGAGCTCGATTTGCCGCGCGATCTCGGGCTCGGGTATCAAGGGCAATAGCGGGTGGAACTTGGCACTGCCCGTGAACTCGATTTGTCCCTTGTTACCCAGGTCGGCGAGGCCATCGATCACGTCGTGGAATCCGTAATCGTGCAGCTGCTCGGTGAGCGTGCCGTTGATGTTGAGCGTGATCTTCGCCGCGGGGTGGCTTGCCAACGCGTCGATGAGCGGCCGATAACACTCGCCGGTGATCTGCTTGAGCACCAGCGGTATTTGCGTTGGCGGCTGGTAGATGTGAAGCAAGAGGGCGAAATGAACGACCATGGTTTGTGGTAAGCACTGCGAGGCTATAATTGCTTCGCTCATCTGATGCCACGCGGCGATAACATGGGAAGCATTACATCCGCAGCCTTATTAGGCGGGTTGTCGAAATGTTGATAGACGAACTGCGGGACATCTGGAAACGAAAGGTAACCTCCACAGGCCCGATTACCATGCAAGAAGTCGTGTTGACCTCCGATCTCGGTAGCAAACTCATAATAAAAGCGGAAAACAGTATTGACGACCATTTCATCCTTCAAATCAACGATATCGGCTACCACATGCCACGAGATGCGGCGAATCGCCTCATCAAGCTCTTGAACAAGATCTCGAAGGATAACCCGGACGTGGAACCATAGCCGGACGGATGTTTTGCCACGTGCTGCGGTCATCTCGTTTTTTTTTGTTGAAGAGCGCCATTCCATGCCTTTCATTTCCATAGCAACGATCAACGATCAATATTTTAACGCTTTGAAGCATTCTATATAGGAATGAGTCAATGGCGAGATAAAAAACGGAAATATCGACGCGGATTGGTCACGGGCGAGGCATGGAGAAGATGGCGCGATGCAATGCGGTTATCCGTTAACCACGTGGCGTGATATCCTCGCCGAGAACCGTTAACGACGCGCCGGCGGGCTATATAGATCCGTCAGTGGCCATCCACGCCGAATATCGAACATGTACGACAATATTGTTGACCTCCTATCTTGGTGAATAGCCACGGCTGCAGCATCTTGGCATCATATAGCAGAATAGGCCACGTGCCCCGCATGATTGTAGCCTTGACCTTCAGTCGCGGTGGTTTAACGGAACTTGGCATGTTTTGGCGGCACAGCCGCGCCACGGTCATCTCCCGCGCTCACAATGCCACAAGTGACTTTTTTTTAACCTACGCCCGCACCAATGCCCGCATCTTGAAGCAAGCGCCGGGTGGCGCGCTGCTCGTGGCGCGTGATCCCTTCCCCACGACGACAAAAACCGCCACATTCAGAACCAACGCGTTGATGTCTTGCATTAATAGCGCGGGCATGATATTAAACCATTTATTAGCCGATGGTCACGAAGGGAATCCGCCCACGGTTGCTGGCTCAGCATGGGCAGCATAATATCGGGCTAACAACGCGTGGGCGGGGATAACAAGCGCCGTCGCGAAGGTGGTCAATTACCCGAGGAGAAACCAGCTAGGAGTCAAGGATCCATGCCGGAGCTAGAAAAAAGTTTAAGAATGGGATGATCAACATAAGCATAATCGATATACACAAACATTCCCGACAGAAGACAGAATGGCGCACACCTTTACCCTTCTGCTCGTGGATAACCACGAGGATTGCGACGCGCGCACGCGCCAACGTCGCTTGATGGGGTTCTGTGAGTCTGTTGACGCATACAATGCACGATTGATCTCCCACGGAAAAACCTTGTCCTACCGGATCGTGAAATTCAGCGATCTGGGAAATCCCGAAATCCAAGCTCAATTGTGGGCAGCGGATGGAATCGTGCTGTCTGGTTCTGGCATTTCGATATCGCGGCTGGAATCCGACCCGGATTTGATGGCAGCGTTCTTGCCGCAGCTCGAAGTGATCCGATCGGGGCAAATTCCTGTTTTGGGGGTATGTTTCGGGCATCAACTCATCGGATACGCGTTCGGCTGCAAGATCGTGGATTGTGTAGTGCGGGAAAGTGCTATCATGCCCGTAGAGGTTTTCCGTGAATCGGATCTCGTCAGGCAGGGATCGATAACGGTCGAGGTGCATCACCAGCGCGAGGTCTTGTGCGATGACGTGTTCTATCGCCATTTCGTGGTGCAAGGTTCCACCGAGGCTTGCAAGGCCCAAATCATGAAGCACAAGGATCTACCTCTTTACGGCGTTCAATTCCACCCGGAGAGCTTGAACTCGCGTGCCCGTACCGATGGAATGGCGATCTTGCACGCCTTCTTCGATCTCGTCGTGTTCCGGACAATGCCGATCGCTGCAGCTGAGACGGCCGCGGTCACGCAACTGGAAGAGATATCTGTCGACGAATATGCACGTGAATGAACGTTCCAGAATCGGTACCATTTGTTTTTCTTTTCTCCTTTCTCGATCCCTCTAGATCAAGATTTCCCCCAAGTTTCAAGCTTGAACGATGTATGCGAGCCTATCAAACAAGAGCGCGAGCTTGAAGGCAGACAAACGCCAACCACCTTGCGGATCGAGCTGGTACAATGCGACGAAAGCTGCATCGTTCGGCCGGTTTTGATCAAACACGTCCTGTATGGTCGCCATGTCGACCGGCTCCCCGGCCTCGAAGCACGCCGGATCGCAAAGGAGGTTGGTCATGCCGACGAGCTTGTTGCCGACCGGGTAGAGCCGACACTCGGCCGGGCGATATTCGTACACGGTGCAAGCATCGGTAATCGAGTTGTAGAAAACGCAGCTCGACAGATCCTTCGGATCGATCTTGTCTAGGCTCGGATTGAGTGCCTTTATTGACGTGACAAGAGTTGGCGGGTAGATGAGTTCATTCGCCTTAAACATCTTCTTGTTCCAGAATTGAAATGTCGGCCGGCTTTCGCAAAGCGTTAGGAACGGGAGCATCTGGAACTGCCGCCCCGCGATGATGCGGTCGATGTCCTCGCGCCCGACCCCGATAGTGAACGACTCGCAGCATCGCCCGCAGCGGTTACACGTGAACCGCACGGGATCGAGGATGATCGGCTCCATCCGGCTGGCGAGCTGGGTGGCGAATTCCGCCAATTCATCCAACAGCGCCTTGATCCGGCCGATGATCTGTTCCATTCCTTCCTGCTCAATCGCCTCCGCGTATTCCTTGAGGGCATCGGTCATGTGGTGCGATACGGGAATGCCAAGGTACATTGCCTTGAGCTCGTGGAAGTTCGTCTTGGTTCACCTGTACGATGCCATGAAACGTTGTCGTGCTGGATCCCGATCACCAACTGCCTTGCTCACAGTATCAATTCACCCGTGCGAGCCATTAATAGTTCTCAAGAGCTAACCAATCTTGCGAAAGCTGATTTCTGGTGAATCGATGGCATCTATTTCTGGCTTGGCGCTGTCCCGGGCGTTTTTTCACGACGCCATGAAGGATATCTTAGATCAGCATTTCCCGGGCTTGCAATATGCTGCTGCATTGCTTGGCGATGGTTCCGAGGTGCTGGGCCTGGACGACGACATCTCCAGGGATCACCATTGGGGGCCACGGTTGTTGATATTCCTGGAAACCGCGGATCACGCCGCCGTCTCGGGAAAGGCAAGGGACGTCCTCGCCAGAGAGTTGCCACTCGAGTTCAAGGGGTACCCGATCAACTGGACAGAGCCGGACAAGTATCACGTCCAGATTCCCTCGCCAGCGAGGGCGCACCCGGTGAACCACCGCGTCGTGTTCCACACGGTCGGGGGATACATAAAGGAGCGGCTCGGCCTGGACGGGCTTGAACCGGCGGATGCCAAATGGTTCGCCGTCCCGGAACAGGCACTGCTCGAGTTTACCGCCGGCGAGGTCTTCCACGACGAGGCTGGGACGCTCACGCGGGCACGGCAAGCGGTGGCCTGCTATCCCGACCGGATCCGGAGGGCGCTGCTTGCAAGCGAGTTCGGCATGATCTCTGAGGAGATGGCGCTCGTGGGGCGCGCCGGCCAGCGAGGGGACGACCTTGGCTCGGCGATCATCGCCGCCAGGCATGTGAAACGAATGATGCACGCGGCCTTCTTGCTGGCACGGCAGTACGCCCCCTACCCGAAATGGTTCGGCACCGCGTTCAAGAGGCTGCCGATTGGTGAGCGGCTAGGGCCTGTCTTGCTCAAGGTTGTCGGGGCGAGCGATTGGCGGGAGCGCGAGGGCGCGCTGGCCGATGCTTGCATCTTGCTCGTCGGGGAGATGGTCGCGACCGGGATCATCCCGGCCGTGCACGCGACGCACGGGAAATATTTCGGCCGGGACCAGGTGAACGTGGATCTCGGGCCCGTGATAGCTGGCTTGTCGGAGGGTCTCGATGAAACCTTGCTCGAGATGGCGGAGTTGGGATCCACGAGCCAGCTCATCGACGAATCGCGCCAGTTCAAGTTTCGAGAAGGCAAGTCCGCGGATGCCATCATGCAGCTGTACGAGCAGCGGAAAAGTCCAAATGCGGAGAACACGCGAGAAGGCTGACGACCACGAGAGATGTTACAATACCAGAGGAGACTAGGGACAAGGGTGTCGATGCGGCCGACCGGCGGCTGCTCGCGCCGTGCGGGCTGTATTGCGGCGTGTGCGGCGTATACATCGCCACGCGGGACAACAACATGAAGTTCAAGGAGGTCCTGGGGAAACTGTACGGTTCCAAGCCTGAAGTGACGGAATGCAAGGGTTGCATGCAGCCGGACCCGCCGGAGCTGCTGTACGGCTTCTGCAAGACCTGCCCCATCAGGGACTGCGTGAAGCGGAAGGGGTACTACTCGTGCCACCAGTGCGGCGAGCACCCGTGCAAGTACGTCAAGAACTTCATCATGCCGGTCGGCATCAAGGTCATGAAACGGGCGATTCCCGAGTGGCGCGGGCTTTGCAAGAAACTCGGGCAAGCCAAGGGGGACGTGGTGTTCGCCAAGGCGCAGCTCGAGCGGTACCAGTGCCCCAGGTGCCATTACCCGCTCTTCCGGGGAGCCAAGCGGTGCCGCGGCTGCGGCGAGCCAGTAGATGTCGATTAAATCGGTTCGTATTCCAAAAGTCGGCGAGCGGGTGATGCGTGTCGAGGAACCACTTGTCGAGCGAATCGTCGAGCCACGTGTCGATGCCGAGGACCTCGCAGACCTTGTCGACGAGTGGGATGCCGAGGATGTCCTGGTATTTTTTACTCTATTTCGGAAGTTTCCTGATACGGACAGAAGTAGCGCGGAGCGGCATCGGGAGATTTTTCTCACGATTGATGGATTGGAGCATTACCATCAAACATCAAGGACGTCGACATGTAATACCGGGAATTCCTTTCAAATCGTCATCGAAGGTTATGAATTCTCTCACGCCATTGCCCAACCCCGATGCCACGTGAATGGCATCGCGCGGTCTAATCGCATATTGCTCCAATAGCACCTGGGCCTTGTTGATAATCGAGGCACTGACCGGGATGAACTGCAACCCAGGGAATGCCAGGAATTCCTGGCCCTTCTTCCGCGATGTGGCCACGTCCGTGTTCTTTCGGACGATCCACGTGAATTCATCCCACGTGAGAAGCGAGGTCATCGCCTTCACCTGGCCTGCCTCTACCTTTTTCAAGAATTCGGCAGCGGCACGAGCTTCTGGAACTTGATGGACATCATATAAAACAGGATTGAGAAAGACGTTTGCATCCACATAGCAAGAGGTCGTGGAAGAAGAGGCCGGCTTTCTCGTCATGCCCTTCACGCCTCAATCGTATTCCTCATCGATCTGTGCTTCGATATCAATCTTCTTTTCCAATTTCTTTGGTATATCAAAGAACTTTTCCAAGAAGTCGTCTTTTTTACTCGTCGGATGCAATTTCACGCTCTTACCATCGACTTCAATAAGGATTTCGTCACCCGGAGCGATGCCAAGTAGGTCACGCACGTCTTTCGGAATGACGACTTGCCCCTTCGGCCCAACAATCCGCTTGATGATCATCGTTATCACCCGTATTACCTAGTAGGTTATACTTATTCCCACCTATAAGGTTATACCTTCTTAAGAAGGTTGTATTAAAATCGCATCTGCGTTTAAAAAACATGAGAAAAATATCCAATTTTTGATGTGAAAACAGGATATCGTGAAAAGGACGAGATTGATGCAAGATCTAGGCGTGCTGCTGCTCGCGGAAGATCTCGTCGAAGGGATCGAAGCCTTCGTCACTTATAGCCTTGCCGCCGTCAATCTCGTCGTGGATGCCATCAAGGTCGGCGACAGGGATAGGGTTTGCTTGTTGCGAGGAGATCCGCGAGGGCGCGCTCTTGGCGCTGGCGGCGACGGGATGTTTCGCTCGCGACGTGGTGTTAGCGGGAACGGCTTTCAGCATCGCGACAGACTCGTGCAAGAACTTCCACGTCGCCATGCGCAAGGCTTCGGAACGGTTGGGGTAGAGGTTGGCGGCGACGAGCGTGTCCAGCATTTCGAGGTACTTCTCGGGGAGGAACAGGGTTATCATCTTCATGGGTAGATTGGTATCATGTCAGGATTAACGTCGATGGCCTGCGTTGGTCTATTGTAATCATGGATGGTAATTTGCTTATTATTGTTCAACCATAATAGGAACAATAATTCATGCTTATAACGTGTTATTTAATACGGGATGACCAATTCATGAGAACCAAAGATGCAAAGGCGAAGAGTATCGGCGAGATCAAGGCACGGATCATACCGATTCTCACGTCGTACAACGTAGCGAAGGCTGGACTCTTTGGTTCGGTCGTGCGGGACGATTTCACCGCGAAAAGCGATGTCGACATCCTCGTGGAATTTAATGATCGCAAGAGTCTTCTCGAAATCATCGGCCTTCAGCAAGAAATCGAAGATCAGATCGGTAGAAATGTGGACATGCTCACATTCGGCTCTTTGCACCGCTTGCTAAAGGATAAAATTCTCGCCGAGCAGGTGTTGATTTTTCCATGAAACGCGATCCCGCCATATTCATCGAACACGTGCTTGATAGCATCGATCTTGTAGAAAAATACATTAAAAATAAGACAGAGGATGATTTATCTAAAGATATCCAATTACAAGATTCGATCTTGCACAGATTAATGATAATTGGCGAGGCAGTGAAAAATGTTCCAGATACGGTGAAGAAAGACCATCCGTAGATCCCGTGGCGAAAGATTGCAGGATTAAAGGATGTTCTCGTCCACCATTACTTCGGTGTCGACTTGGGTGCTATCTGGCTCGTCATCCAGAAGGATTTACCTGATCTAAAAGAAAAATTGCGAAAGCTAACGAGACCGTAATATTATACGGGGAAAAAAGGGAGAATTGGCGGGCTCACGCGTGCTGCTGCTCGCGGATGATCTCGTCGAAGGGATCGGTGCCCTCGTCACTTATGGCCTTGCCGCCGCCGTCGATCTCGACAAGGATCTCGTCGAGGTCGGCGGCCGGGATAGGATTTGCGTGTTGCATGGAGGCTGGTGCAGGCTCGCTCTTGGCACTGGCGGCGACGGGATGCTTCGCTCGCAATGTCGTGGTGGCGGGAACGGCTTTCAACATGGCGACAGACTCGTGCAAGAATTTCCACGTGGCCATGCGGAGGGCCTCGGAACGGTTGGGGTAGAGGTTGCTGGCGACGAGCGTGTCCAGCATTTCGAGGTACTTCTCGGGGAGGAACAAGGTGATCATCTTCATGGGTAGATGGGCCTCAGGCTGTTGTCGTTGCGCGTGTCGATGGTTCGGGTCGGTTCGGGATAGGTGATGATGCTGTAGCCGGGACGAGGGATGCTGGGAGCGGTGTCGTTGGACTCGGCGGTGGTGGCAGCCGTCGCGGGCATGACGTGCTCGGCCTTGTCGACAAGCGGGATGCCGAGCACGTCGTGCTCGATCGTGGCCTCGATGGCGCCGGGAAGGTGGCGGGAAAATCGAGAGAGGGCAGGGAACCGGGCCTGGAGGTCGTGGACGATGCCGAGGACGAGGTCGTCGCGGTCGACGGGCAAGCCCGTCGTGGCGCACGTGGCGAGCTGGTCGATGACCCGGCGGCGGCAGGCCTGGACGAGAACGTCGGCGAGCGGGTGATGCGTGTCGAGGAACCACTTTTCGAGCGAATCGTCGAGCCACGTGTCGATGCCGAGGACCTCACAGACCTTGTCGACCCAGTAAGCGGCGGCCTTGCCCGCCGTGCGCGTGGCGCGCGCCGTGCTCGCACGTGCGGGGTCGCGGCGCCGCGTGGGGGTTCCATTTGCCGCGCTGGTGACGAGATCGGCGACCTGGTGACACGCGACGTGCGCAATGGCGCGGTACAGGTCGGCTGGAGCGTTTTCGTTGGGAAGACGAATGCTGCCCAGGCCATAGCGGATCGTGTACTCGATGCAGCGCTGCAAGTCGGCGCCGGTGATGCCCATCGTGCCGTAAGCGGTGGCGGCGCGGGCGAGCAGCGCATGGACGCCCTTGGCGGCGATGAGGTCGGTTATCGACACGTTGTTGTGCGCACCCGAATGCATCCTTGTTAAGCAAGCCCCCTTAGCAGCGCCGACCCGACAAAAATCGGCGCGATCGAAAGTCGCGGTATATCGAGTTGATGCCGCCCAGGGAGGCCTGTAACATTCTTGATAACGCAGATCGGTGATGGTTATCATAACTAATATCAGCAAACCGCTATAAAAATATTTCCTAACCGTTACACTACTGATATTATAACAAGGCTGGATACGGTTATCAAACGCGGGGTTCACCGGGATCGGGCATTTGCCAATCTTGGAGCACTCATCGCGATCTTAACCGCTCAGTTCCCGCCGCGCGTACCAATCGAGCAGTTGGTCGTGCCATTCATGTTTCTTGGCGCCTAGGCTCGTCGCTGCGATCATCGTGCCGATCAAGGTGAAGATGTGTCCGACCAAGCAGCCCAGCACGGCGACGCCGCAAGCCACGAGCCGCTCCTCCGGGACGCACCCCGCCATCACCATCCCGATGCCCCAGATCGTCACGATCCCCGTCGCCTGCGCGGCCGCCGCCAGGGCGACGAACCTCGCCAGCAGCAGCCTGGCCACCCGCCGCTGCCAGGGCGCCAGCGTGAAGTCGGGTAACGTGTACTCGATCGCCCTCCGGTTCGCCATCGACAGCCCGGCGAGCCCCGCCGTCGCCCCAGCGTCAACGAGCATATACGGCACCATGTCTAAGGGCGCATGCACTTGAAGAATGACTAGGAACAGGTTGAAAACCACGACCAGCAGCAGCCCGCCACAGCCGAGCCGCAGCAGCATCGAGATGGCATCCGCGTGCGCGGCCACCTTCCACGTTCGCGTTCTCGCTCGCTCGGCCATGCCATCGTATGAGATCAACCCATTTATTCTCCGACCCTATCGAGATTAGGCAAGTAGTAGTGTATATCAAGTGTCGTTATGGCTTTAACAAACTTTATTTGAAGGAACATGTATAGTAATCGATAGGAAAATGCCTCGCCAGCTCACGAGACCCGAGGTCCTCCGCCGAATCGCCATGCGCGCCCTCCTCGACGCCGTCCCCGGCATGACCCACGCCCGCCTCGTCGCCTTGTGCCACGCCAGTTACACGACCGTGCACGATGCTGCCACTCGTTCCATAAGCAATTTAACGGTTGAATCATCGGTCAGGATTACCAGTTTTAGCATCGGTAGGATCGTGTTTACTATGAGGAAAAAGATGAGGATTTTCATCGTTATGATGTCTATGTTAATTTTAGGATTCGCCTCGTCATCCATCAGCGCTTGTTTCACGTTTTCTCATGTTATAGGTACGTCGGGGGACAATCTATTGGAACCTAGCGCGCGAATACACCCTCAAGATGCTATCAACGCCCTTATATTAATCGACGGGAATGCCGCATTAGACGCGTATTGCGCGGGGAACGGCACCGACGGCTTGACGCCCGCCACGGCGCACGTGATCCGCGACCTCGTGCTCAACGCGAGCACGATAGCCAACGGGAGCGGCATCGTGATTCAGAACACAACTCGATACCTTGTCATCCGTAATTGTACTGTAATTGAAGCACACACCAGTGGTCAATTTGCTATTCCGGGTATTGGGATTTGTCTATGGAACACCAACCATATAAGCGTAACAAATTGCACGTTATCAATGAATGATTGTGGCGTTTCTATCAAAAATCTCGGCGAAAATATAATATCAAATAATACATGTTCAAGCAATTGGGCCGGCGTGACTGTCGAAAACTCGGAAAATAATTCCATAATCAGAAATACACTTACATACAACGAAGTCAACGGTATCTGGTTTTCAGCAAACTCGCGGAATAATATTGTTACAAATAATGTTGTAGTGAACACTGGTTTTAGCCCAGTTGATAACGGGGCTATAGCATTATTTGAAGCGGATTCCAATTCGATCATCGATAATAACGTTTCGAACAATCTCGGGAACGGCATTTTCCTTTTTGAGTCAAGAGGAAATACAATTGCCGATAACAAGGTGATTGGCAATGCGGGGGCATGTATCAAGTTGGTCTGGTTCCCTTGGAGCTGGGACCATTTTTTCCTCGTGTTGAATGATATTCACGGGAACGTCAATTGCAACGACCCACAATGGACCGAGCCAATCGCTTCCTGGAGTACAATCAGCATCATTGCTGCTGTCGTGATCGTTTGTTGCACGGTTTTCTGGCGTCATTCCAAACGCAATTCAACATCCCGGCAAGCGACCACCGTCAAAGAGAAACCCTAATCAAGTCTCAAAATGAAGGAGGAGGCATGAAATATGAGATATTTCATACAATCATTGCACATTGCACTTATTTTCATCGGGATAACCGGATGTGTATTTATAACTACGATCGTCTCATTGAAGGGGGGGAGTATATCACTATTAGATGACGACCGTGGTTTCTCATCTGTGTATTCAGATTTGCGATTATCTACCCTTCCAGGTAACAGTAACCCGACCGGCGACGAGTGGCCCATGTTCCGAGCATCGCTTAATCACTCGGGCGTGGCGCCATTTACGACACCGTTGTACGACGCGGGTGCTTTATGGACCTTTAACGAGATTTCAACTTTAGTTAGTTCTTCTCCCGCAATCGAGAATGGACGCGTATATTTCGGTGGGTTCAATCACAAAATCTATTGCTTGAACGCGACCTCAGGAACACACTTATGGAATTATACTACGGGGAATTCCGTATATTCATCTCCTGCCACGGCAGGGGGATTCATATACGTGGGAAGCGATGATAAGAATATCTATTGCTTAAACGCCACCACAGGCGCGTTTGCATGGAAATATACTACGAACAATTCGATATATTCATCTCCCGCCATCGCGGATGGGCGCGTGTTCGTTGGCAGCGAAGATAGCGGCATCTATTGCTTGAATGCAACCAATGGAACACGTTTATGGTGTTATATCACAAACAATATGGTGGAATCATCTCCAGCTATAGCGAATGGTCTCGTTTACATTGGGAGCTTTGACGGCAAGATCTATTGCCTGAACACCATCACTGGCATGCTTGTCTGGAATTACACGACGGGCAGTGCAATATTATCTTCTCCCTCGATTGCATCCGGGCGTGTATACATTGGAAGCGAAGATAACAGCATTTATTGCTTGAATGCCACAAATGGCACATTCGTGTGGAAGTATACCACGGGCAATCTCGTGACTTCTTCACCCGCGATCTTTAATGAGCGCGTGTTCGTGGGAAGCCTTGATGGTAAAGTGTATTGCTTGAATGCTACTACGGGGATTCAAATGTGGAATTATTCTACCGGAAGTATGGTGACCTCGTCACCTGCAATCGCGAACGGGAGCGTGTACGTGGGAGGATTCGATCATTTCATCTATTGTCTGGACGCCATTAATGGCACGCTCCGGTGGAAATTCGATACCGCCGCGAGCGTGCAATCCTCTCCTTCAATCTCGAATGGACGTGTATATGTTGGATCAACGAATGGTATGATATATTGCTTCCCCATGGCGTTGATATTGCCTTCCCCCGGTAATTTCGTCGCATTGGCCGGCAAAGAACAAGTGATGCTCACTTGGCAAGCACCCGTGGTTAGTGGAGAACCTCCTGCAACTAATTACAGGATTTATCGAAGTTTATCGTCTGGTGCCGAGACTTATCTGACAACCGTGAATACGACCACGTTTACCGACACCAGCGTGACCTCCGGGCAAACATATTTCTACAAGACAAGTGCGGTAAATATCGTAGGAGAAGGATTGCTTTCGAATGAAGTGAATGCAACACCATTTACGAATCCATCCGCCCCGCGGAATCTTCAAGCATTGGCTTTAAACGTACAAGTATTGCTCACGTGGCAAATTCCGGCAAGTAATGGCGGGTCAGCTATTACGGGTTACAAGATCTGTATTGATTAAGTCCGTAGATCCAATAAATCTACTACATTCCTTTTCTTTATAAACGTGCTTTTGTTTTTTTCGTTCGATGGTAAGATGAGAGCAAGTGAAGCCGGCTGGATTGCAGTCAGAATGATGATTACGATATGCTGTTCGCTATCGAATCAAAGCACGTTCT
>Ga0172366_10001728_pt1 | contig 17091 bp, 13 predicted proteins | sample LakKivSesite69cm_FD_114533 | JGI IMG/M metagenome (GOLD analysis project Ga0172366, IMG submission 114533) | Sediment microbial communities from Lake Kivu, Rwanda - Sediment site 69cm | ecosystem: Environmental > Aquatic > Freshwater > Lake > Sediment | place: Rwanda: Western Province, Lake... | reverse complement strand
TATAAGAAAACTACCCTTAAACGTTTTAAAAACTTTTTTAAAGTTAATAACCTCAATTATGATTATGCCTAAAAAAGTGTTTGCTTTTTATTATCCCTGGTACGGTAACCCTAAGCATTCAGGTAAGTGGTTAAAATGGGATAGTGGCGGTCATAACCCTGATAATAAGATTAGTGGTCTCCCAGATATAGCTTCAGTTGATCACCCATTAATAGGCGCTTATGATTCTAGTGATGAGACTGTAATAAAAAAGCACTTGCTAATGTCTGCTAAGGCTGGCATTGATGCTTTAATTGTATCAGTATGGGTTCAAAAAATTCATCAAACACGCAGTAATTTTGAGAGTATGCTTGAAATTGCTGACAAGATTAATTCAAAAACTAAGCTTGCTTTTTATTATGAAGACCTTCCTAATACGTTTGACGCTAAGAAGGTTGCAGGCCACCTTATAGGATTAATTAAACATTACGGCGCTCACAAGTCATTCTTTAGGGTTAATGGCAAGCCGTTCATTTTAATTTACACTAGAGTACTGATGCAGTTGGGCATTAGCAAGTGGCTTGTTATTAGGGACTTGGTTAAGAAAGCAACAGGCGCTTACTTAATCGTTGATTCTAGGTATGAAGAGTGGATTAAAAATTTCGACGGCGCTTTCCGCTACACTTACTTGGATGCTTTATTCAATAAAAGAGACATGCTTAAGGAGTATTCCTCGCTTAAGAACTTATGCGACAAGCATGGCAAGTTATGCATATTAACAGTTATGCCTGGTTATGATGACTCTGGCGTTAAGAACGTTCCTAAAGAATTTGTAAGCGAGCTCATGGAAGGCGCTGCTAAAAATTTCTCATTTAAAAGAATGTTTTCATTATTGGCTAAGTTCTTTAAGAGATTATTGTCAGGTGACTTTCAATGGCTGTTAATAACTTTTGGGATTAAGCGTTTTGCTCGTGTTTCAAGAGAAGATAGTTTTATCTACAAAAAATGTTGGAGCGCTGCTCTTAAACTAAAACCTGATTATGTCTTAATAACTAGTTTTAATGAGTGGCATGAAGGCACTGAAATTGAGCCTAGTAAGGAGTATGGTAGCGTTTATTTAAAATTAACTAAAGAGTTTGTTAAGGAGTTTAAGAAATGAAAAGAGTGATGGCCTTTTATTACATGTGGTATTGGACAAAGTTTTATTCTGGTTTTTATCGAGGTTGGAATTATTTAGGGCATAAACCGGCTAAAGGTGATTCTTGCACTGCTAATCATCCTTTAAAGTTTTATGATTCCAACGACACAAAGGTTATAATCAACCACTTGAAAATTGCTAAAGAATCCGGCATTGACACTTTAATAGCCTCATGGTGGGGTTATAAGTCAAACTTCAGCAAGCCTTTTGATAAACTCCTTAAGTTAGCGGAAAAATCTGGTGTTAGTATAGCGCCTTATATTGAGGTTTTTAAGGACCATTTAGAATCAGCTATTGACGAACTTGATAATTTCTTAGATGATTACTCAAAAAGCAAATCTTTGCTTAAGATAAAAAATAAACCTTTACTATTTATATACGGCAAGGCTTTAAGCCAATTTGATTATTCTGATTGGAAATTGATAATTAATAAATTTAAGGATAGGGCTTTATTTATTGCTGACACTAATGACAAGTCATTGCTTAATTTATTTGACGGAGCCCATAATTACTCTCCGTTTAATGCAATCATAAGAAATGTTAAACCAATAGATTATTATGGCGGTATAATTAATGCTTGTAAGAAATCAGGCAAGATATCCTGTTTTACTGTTACACCAGGCTATGACGATCGTGTATTAAAGAGAAAGCACTCAATTAAATATTGGATCTGGAGGTTTCTTAACTTAAAATTAAGCGAGTTCTATATTCCAAGGTTTAACGGCTTTACTTACAAGAGTTTATGGGATCAGGCTTTAGCATTAAAACCTGATTATGTCTTAATAACTAGTTTTAATGAGTGGCATGAAGGCACTGAAATTGAGCCTAGTAAGGAGTACGGTGACTATTATTTGCGTTTAACTAAGGAGTACTCCGATAGGTTTAAAAAAAGCATCTAATTGGTAATGGCTTATGAGGTATAATACTAAAAAAGAGATACTTATTAGGTACTTTGCAGCTTACCTTAACGCTCTTAGGATACCATTAATTTATAGAAAAACTATTTGGCACTTGCTTAAGAAAAGAGGCTTAAGAGCTGTTTATAATTTCTTATGGGTTAAATTTATTGTCAGGGAGACTGGTCCCGGTGTTTTAGACCCTTTATTTAGAACTTTCCCTAGAATAGCGCCGATTGGCCGTTATATTGAATATGAAGTAACAACTAGGTGCAATTTAAACTGCGTTCATTGCGAAAGAACTCACTGGAAGGAAATCCCAAGGGACCTGACTTTTAAAGAATTTAAGAAGCTCTTTGACCAATTCCCTAAATTAAAATGGGTTAATGCAACAGGTGAAGGGACTGCTTTCTTAAACCCTGATTACTTTAAAATGCTTGAATACTTTAAGAAGAAAGATGTTTTTGTTGAATTGGTTGAGAGTTTGTACTTAATGAATGATAATTGGATGAGGAGGTTAATTGAGTTGGGTATTAATAGGATATGGGTTTCTATTGACGGTGCAACCAAGAAAACTTATGAGAGTATAAAGAGAGGTTCTAATTTTGAGCTTGTTATTAAAAATTTGAAGAGATTCATTGAGTTAAAAAAAGAAATGAATTCTCCGTTGCCAGAGTTTTGTTTTAGGTATGTTATCACTAAGCAGAATATAAATGAAATGGATAAGTTTGTAAAATTAATTAGCGATGTAGCCTGTAGCGGTGATTATGGTGAAGGAGCTTACATAGAGTTTGCTGGGCTGCTTGAATTTGATAAAATAATGAATATGTATGTTAATGAAGTGCCTGATGACATTATTAAGAAAGTAACTGCTAAAGGCAAGGAAGTTGGTATTAAAGTTAGGTGGGCTCATCATAAACCTGAAAAGAAAATTCCTTCAACCCAATGTGCTGCTTGGACAGAGCCTTATATTATGATGGGTGGTTATGTGGAGCCTTGCTGCGGAGTTTTAATGTCTGATAGTAGGCCTCATCTTCGCAAATACTCATTTGGCAATGTTAATGAAAAAAGCTTTAGCGAGATTTGGAATTCCCCTAAGTACAAGAAATTTAGAAGTATGGTTAATAAACATAACAAGCCCGTTTACATCCTTTGCAAGGACTGCAGGGCATTTGATACTAAGGAAAGGGAAAGAAAGTATGGTGTTTGGAAAAGATGATGTTAATAAACCCTAATTCAGGCGTAAACACGGATTTACCTAATATGCAGCTTGCTTATACAGCAACTCTTACTAAATCATTTGTCATAGACCTTAATACAAAACAAAGACCACGCAATAGGTACCTTAACAATAAAGACAAGAAAGTTTTGATTTCAATCCGCTCAGCAGCCCTTAATGAAGCTAATGTAATAAAAGATTCTTATTTAGCTAAGCACCCTGATTCAACTGTTAAGTCAATTACTGGTATTGTTGATATTCAATGTTGCTACCCGTTCTTAAAGTGGAAGTTAAACGAGCATTTTAAAGAGGAGTTCTGTGACGAACTGCCTTTCCCTGATTATTCATTGTTTGATTCTTTCAGTATTTTTAAGAAGAATTGGGGTAAAGGCAAGTGGGCTTATCCTATCTTAACAAGTCTTGGCTGTCCATTCAAGTGTGTTTACTGTGCAGCTAGGAGCAGAGTTTACAAAGTCCGCAGCCCGAAAAACTGTGTCGATGAGATAAAGCAAGCTGTTAATAAGTATAATATTAAGTCATTTCAGGTTATTGACGATTGTTTTAATGTTATTAATAATAGGGTTTTAGAATTTTGTAGATTAATAAAACCATTAAAACTTAAGTGGTATTGTACTAATGGTTTGCGTGCTGACTTGTTTAATGAAGCTCAAGCAAAAGCAATTAGTGGTAGCGGCTGCAAGCAGATTAGTTTTGGTGTTGAAAGTCTTGATAAAAAGGTTTTAATTAATATACATAAAGGGTTAACAAGAGAAAAAGTTGAACAAGCTGTAAGGATAGCAAAGAAATACTTTGATGATATTAATTGTTACTTTATTATTGGACTGCCAGGATCAAGTTATAAATCAGACCTTGATAATGTGGAATGGGTTAAGCAGATGGGAGTTAATGGCCATTTCTCTTATTTCATACCATCTAATGAAGAAGCAAGAGCTGATGCTACTTTTTATGGAAAGAAAGCAAAGCCTAGATCAAAAGCTTATCCATTTAAAGAACAGGAGGAGATTTATAATATGACTCAGGCTATGAGACCTTATACTATCAGTTATCTGGTTCGCAGGTTACTAAAGAAATTCTTTAATCGCTTGTAAATAGGGTGTATTACTCTGGCAGGCAAACTTAGTTTGTAACTTATTGCTTTGTAATTGCATGACTCAAGGCAGACCATGCAGCCAATGCATTTCTTGTAATCAAATCTAATCTCATCATTTAAGGTTATAGCTCCTGTTGGGCAGTTATTAACGCATGACTTGCACTTAACGCAGTTCTTTGTGATCAAGTAAGGTTTTTTCTTCCTGTAGTAATTCAATAGTTTATTGCTTAAGTAAAAGAATGATGGCGGCAGGTTAAACTTCTGCTTGTAATCAAATAGTTTAATTCCTTCAAGATCGTAATTAATCTCGCCAAGCTTGTATTTACTGCATAAAATTAAGTGCTTAACCCTTTTAGGGTTTCCTCCTATTAAATCAGTGCAGAACGAATCGCATGATAATAAATCCTTAGAACCTATTATTAAACCAACCTTTCTCGGACTGCCGTTAATAGGTCCTAATCTCCCGTCAAGCGCTATTAAACCGTCAACCAGTCCAATAATTTTTTCCTTATCAAAGCAGGATAATATATCAACTATTGATTCATTTAATCCCTTGACATGAGCTTTTCGCCGCTCCCCGCTGTTTAACAGCCCGAACAAGTTCTTAATGCTTAGCGTTACTGTTGTCAGCGCGTGAGTCTTTAATTTAGCAAAGCTTATTATTAAATCAGCTTTTAGCGCTGATTCAGGCAGGATTAATTCTTTAAGCACTAAACCAGTTTTGCTCTTAACTTTAATCCACTTTTCATCCCTGAAATTTATTACTTTGCACGGCAGTTTGTAAAACCCAAGTTCTTTTAGAACATCAATTTTATGGTCAATCGGCAGTTCTCCAACAGTCACAACAGCTCCTTTGCTTTGTAAGTAATTGACTAATTTCTTAATTAAGATTAAATCAGTTGTGACTCCCTTTTTTGAATTAATATTAGTAACTAAGTTAGGCTTGATTAACACCCTCTTGTTATTTAGATTAAGATCAATAATTTTTTTGTAAACACTTAATGGTTTACTGCTTGCAAATACTTTCATAAAGCATTATTAATTTTTTATAAATAGTTCTTTCATTAAAAATCTTTAAAGCATCAGCCCTTGCATTAAGTCCGTAAGCTCTTGCTTTGGCAGGATTTTTTAAGTAGAACTCTATTTTCTTGGCAAAATCCTCTGCACTATCATACTTGGCTAGCAAACCGCTTTTCTTATCCTTGATAAATGATGGTATGCCTCCAATCCTGCTTGCTATTATTGGCTTTGCGTTAAACATTGACTCAATTAATAAGACTGGTGACATGTTCTCCCATTGCTCTGGTATTACTATCATGCCTGCTTTTGCAGTTAATTCAGAAACTTCCTCAAGCTTTTTTCGCTCAATTATCAACTGAACATTATTCTCAAGTTCGTGCTTGATTATCAAGTCCTTAACTTCTTTTTCATAACTCTTGCTAGCCGGCATGCCAAGAGCTATTAGTTTTATTTTAGGGTGCTTCTTAACCAGCAGTGATACTGCTTTTACAAGCACTTTCAATCCTTTCCTGTGATGAATCCATCCCATGAATAAGAGCAGGTTAGGGTCAACTTTTTCTTTAGCACTTATTCTTAAGTCGCTAAAAGGAAGTTGAATAATCTCTATTTTTTCTTTTGGCAATCCTTGGCTTATTGCTAGATTCTTTGAGTTCTCTGATAGGACAATAAACTTATCAAATTTATTTTTCATTTTATTGAATAATCTAATCCTGTTGCCTGCAAGCAAGCTTTTTAGAAAACCGAACCGCTCGCTATTAACGCATTTAACGCAGTTGCTGGAGTTCTTGCATATCTTTTCTTCGGTTGCAAGGTCAATCTTAGGGCAGAAAAGCCAGTAATCATAAATTGAGTAAATAACTGGTATTCCTAACTTTTTTGCAGCGAGTAATACTGAGAAAGAGAGCTCCCTGAAGTTCTGAAGGTTGATTACATCAGGTTTTATCTTTTTAAAAAGCCTTAATGCCCCGAAGTAAGTGATAACATCATAAGGAAGCCATATTGACTTGAGCCTTAAGAAGTAAAATCCTAATTTACTGCCGAGGCAATCCTCTGTAGTGCTTAATGAGTAATGCTTGAAAGGTTCTTTAACTATTTTTTTAGTTTTCTTTGTTACTACTATAACTTCGTGTTCTTTTTTGCTGGCAAGCAACCTTGCAATACTAATTGCCGCTTTCTCCCCGCCGCCCCAAACATCATGGTATTCAGGCAAGTAATCGCTTATTAAGCATATTTTCATGAAAGCTCCTCAGCTTTCTTAATATCTTCCTTATAATTAATATTTACGTAACTGCCTCCTAAGTTAAAAGCTCTAAGCAGACCATCTTTTGCTATTACGCGAAGCGTGTCTGTTAACTCCCTTCTGCCTGATTTAGTTGAAAGTGGTGTTTTCTTAATGAAATCAAAAATATTTGGTTTGAATATGTAAGTTCCGCACCCAAGAATATCATTCCACGGTTCTTCAGGTTTCTCTTCTAAATCAATCACTCTAAGATTACTGTCAATTCTTAAAGTATAATTTTTTCTTATCATATCCTTATCATTAACTCTTATTACTCCTATCATTGCGTCGCAATTGTCCTCAAATGATTCGATCATTGACTTGTGATTTGATCCTAAGTAAACTTCATCGCCAAGCACTACAACAAAAACCTCATTAATCCTTTCTTTCATAACTCCTATAACATCAGCGAGCCCTATTGGGTTGTTGTACTTTAATGCTTCATGAACATCAACGTAATTAATTTTAATTCCTTTAAAACTAGGACCAAAGTAATTAATGATCTGGTCTTTTAAGTAATGAACTAATAAGTAAGCCTCTTTTATGCCGCAGTCATTCATCTTTGATAGTATGCTCTCAAGTATCGGCTTATTATTTATCCTGATCATTGGTTTTGGTATGTCGGGGTTTGCAACCCTAGTCCCTTTGCCGCCTGCTGGTATAACTGCTATTTTTATCATGCTGCATTTCATCTAATTTTATCTTTTAAAGCTTTTCTTCTAATAACTATTTAAAAATCAAAAGCCTTTTAAAAATTATGAAAATAGCTCAAGTAGTAATTGGTTATAATGCTTTTGTTGGCGGTTATGGCAGGGTTGTTAACTTGCTTGCTTCGGAGTTAAGGCGCAGAGGCCATAAGGTTGATGTTATCAGCACTAAGTTTAATCCAGGCAAGGAGGATAAGGATAAAGTAATCAGGTTGTGGAATGATCCTTGGCTTAGGATAACTCCTGGTTTATTTAATTACTTGTTAAAGAATAATTATGATGTTGTCCACGTTCACGGCTACCCTAGTTTCCAGCCTTTCATAACAGCGTTAACTCATTCATTCAAGAAGTTCCCGTTAGTGTTCACCCCGCATTACCATCCTTTCGGCAATAAACCTAGGATTATCAGAGTCATGTTTGACAAGACTTTCGGCTGTTACGCGCTAAGCAAGGCTGATGTTGTTCTAGCAATAACTGATTACGAAAAAGAACTGCTTGCTAAGATGGGCGCTAAGCGTGTTGAAGTCATACCAAACCCATTATTCTTCCAGAAGCCTTTAAGTGGTTTCAAGAAGAAGCACGGGTTAAGCAATTACATACTCTTTGTAGGCAGGATTGAGGAGCAGAAGGGATTACAGTACTTAGTCAGGGCTGTTAAAGGTCTTGGCTTGAAATTAGTTGTTATTGGCGCTGACGCCGGCTACAAAACAGACGTTGATAAGATAATCAGTGAAGAGAAGATTGATAATGTCATGATGATGGGTAAAGTTAGTGATGATGAATTAAGACAGGCATACACTGAATGCGAATTCCTTGTGCTGCCAAGCAAGTACGAAGCTTTCGGATTAGTTTTGATTGAGGCTATGAATTACGGCAAACCAGTGATTGCTTCACGAATAGGAACTGTTCAGAGCATTGTTAAGGGCGCTGGGTTGCTTGTTGATTACGGTGATGTTAATGGTTTACGAGAGGCAATAATTAAATTAAGCAACAAGCGGGTTGCTAAGTCAATGGGCTTGAAAGCTAAGCAGTTAGTTAAGGATTATGATGTTAAGAGAATTGTTAATAAATTACTAGGGGTTTACAAGTCATTATGATAACAATTGGTATTGGAGCTTACAAAGAGAAGATGATTAAAAGAACAATAGATGCTATAATGAATCAGGGATTGGAAGAGTCTTTTGAGGTAATAGTTGCCTGCCCTGATGATGAAACAGCTTTAATTGTTAGAAGTTTAATGAAGACTAATAAAAAGCTTAAATTAATTAAGGAGCAGAAGCGGGAAGGCCAGCCAGCTGCTTATAATAAGATAATTAAGAAAGCAAAGGGCAGGGTCATAGTATTCACTGATGGTGACACTTACTTTGCTAAGGATGCTATTAAGAATCTTGTAAAGGCTTATGATAATAAGAAGGTTGGAGCTGCAGGCGGAAGGCCATTGCCTATTAACGAGCGCAATAACAAATTTGGTTTCTGGGCTCACTACTTATTTGAGATGGGCCATAAGATGAGGGAGAACCAAGTTAAAACTGGGAATTTTTATTACATCTCAGGCCCAATATGCTCAATAAGGAGGGGTGTTATTGATGAGATGCCTAAGAACGCTCTTGCAACAGACGCTGTTCTTGGATTAACTGTTCTTAATAAAGGCTGGAAAGTTGTTTACGTTCCAGAAGCCGTTGTTTACCAAAAAGCTCCGACTAATCTTAATGATTACTTTAAGCAGAAGCGAAGGACAATGGCTGGTTTTTACCAGATGAAGAAGTGGTTCCCTAAAATTGCTTCAAGATCATTTGGTAGTGAGGCAAGCCAGGGTTTTGCTGCTGGTTTGAAGTACGCTAAGAACTTTAAAGAGACTATTTGGTTTTTTGAGCTGGTTTTCTATAGGATAATTGCTTGGGCTCTTGCTTTTTATGACATGAGGATAGCTAAGAAAGGCATGGACTTGTGGGTTCCTATTGAAAGCACTAAGTGATTTACAGAAAAGCTTTTAAGTCTTAAAATTAGCTTTTCTTGTAATGTTAAAGCACTTAGGCAGAAATAAACCATTAGCTTTATTCTTAGCTTTTTACTCAATATTCATGGTCCTTAACCTTAAACCTTTTTACCTTGATTCTGATGAAGGAAGCCATGCAATGACTGCATTGTTTTATCACAACTTGATTAATGACTTGATAGCCAACCCAACTCTTAACCCGTCAAGCATTTATGATTACGCTAAAGCTTATTACGTTCATTACCCAAAGTTCAGCTTCACTTACGGCCCTATTTACACATTACTTGGGGGTTTAGTTTTCCTCTTAACCTCTCCTTCAATACTAGTTCTAAGGTTAATAACACTCATAATGAGTATTGCTTCACTAATAGTTCTATACGCTGGTCTTAGGAACTGGTTTAATAAGAATGTTTCAACCATCACGATCTTATTAATTGCTACCTCGCACATATTCTTTGACAACGCCCTTAAGGTAATGCTTGACCTGCCGGCTTTCTTTTTATTCACATTAAGTTTTTACTACTTCACAAAATCATTTAATACCAAGTCAATCAAGCACTTCTTCTTGTGCGGTTTATTCGGAGCTATAAGCATAATGACTAAGGAAGCTGCTCTGATCTATGTGTTGGGCTTGTTCATAATTTATTTAATAAACATTAAGAAATTAGGCTTAAAGCAATTAGCTTCAGCAGCTGTTGGTTTAGTATTAACTTTATCGCCTTACTTATTATTTGTTTACTACGCTGGGGGGTTGGATGTTTTAATCAGTGCTCTTGGCAGGCCTGCTTGGTACGGCGAGTTGAATCAAGACCCGCAGTGGTATTCGCTTGAGTCATGGCTCTTCTTATTTAATGCGCTAACAAGCAGTTACTCATTATTATTCACGATAATGTTTATTATCAGTTTAATAGCTGTTGCCTTTACTAAGGATAATAAATCAAGATTAATACTTGCTTTGACAATAATTACTTACTTATTCATTACTTTCAGTGTTCATAAGATTACTAGGCTGCTGGTCTTTGGCTTAATTTATTTTTCATTAATTGTTTCAAAGGGTTTTAATAACTTGTTTACTATGAGCCGCCGCTCTGCAAAAACGCTGAGCCTCTTCTTTATAACGCTTGTTTTGCTTGTTCAAATGCCTTTATCTTTTAGTGTTATAAACACTCCTTCAAGCGAGGTTGCAGATGACTTAGTTAACTTATGCACTGGCAATTGTTCAATACTAGTAGCAAGCGAGACTGCTGCTGTTTACTCAAGTGCTATAATGTATGAGTCAATGCTTAGGGATTATAATGTCAGCCTTAGGTTCTTAAGGCCGACAATATTTAATTCAAAGACAGCGCCCGAAGTTATTAATGAAGAGAAGATTAATTATGTTATTGTTATAGGAACCATTGAGTTCATTGAACAACAGCCTGATTATTTCAAGAACGTACAGTACATAGTTAACCGCTACCCATTAGTAAAGACTTACTATTCTGATGTTGTCGGCAGAGTAGCTATTTACAGAATAGGTTTAAACCAGTCAAAACAACCTCCTTACTGTTCAGAAGCGCTTGCTATTAACACTAGTTTCTGCACTAACTTCTCAAACCCAGCCAGCGCGCTTGTTTAAATAAAATTCTCTTGCTTATTATATTGTTAACCATGATATTATGAATGCTAAAGCGCAGAAAACGCTTACAACCCCTGTTAAAAACAGCGTCACGTACTTCTCTTTCTTAAAGAGCCTCATGCCAATATGTGTCCATGAGTAAATCTTATCATGCTTAGGCTTTATTGTGCCGTCACTCTGCAGAACCCCGAGGCTTGATGCTTTGAATTTTAGTCTTGCTTTAAGAATGAATTCAATGAACCAAGGCATGAAAGCTATTAAAGCAAATTTTTCAATATTCCCTATTATTATGCTTGCAGCAAAATTAGCTCCAATGAAATAAGTTAGTGAGTCGCCTGGCAGGAATTTGGCTGGGTGCTTATTATAATAGAGGAATCCAATTAATGAGCCTGCGGTTATTAGTGCAATTAATGCTCCTTCAATATTGCCGTAAAGCAATGAGTAAACCCCTGCTGATGATAATAATACTACTCCAAGGCTTGTCTCTAAACCGTTCATGCCAGCTAGCATGTTATAAGAGTTTGAGCAGAAAACAATTATTAATGGTATTAATATCAGCGGGTAGATTAATCCTAAGTTAACACTGCCTATGAAAGGCAGGTTTATCATTGAATTGCCTGCGTTAACAACCATTAATGGTATAACTGCTATGAATGATAGTATTAGTTTGTCCTTCTGCCTTAAACCAGCCCTAGTATCCTTCTCGCCTTTGCTTGTTTTCCTCTCAGGCTGTATTATCATATCATCAAATAATCCTGTAAGCAGTGTCATTAAGAGGGTCATTGTAACTCCGCTGAATATGATTGTTAAGTTAGTGTCTGCTTTTGAGATGAAAGTTGTGTAAGCAATGTAAGTGAATATTCCTATTAAGAAACCAATTATTATTGGCACCCCGCCTGAAGTAGCCATCTTAGGCCTCTCTTTTTTTTGTACATCCATTGCAACAAGGCCTATGCCTTCAAACTTTTTCTTAATAAGAGGCGTGACTAATAAAGTGACAGTCATTGCTATAAATGATGATCCTAGGAGAGTGCCGTACCTGCCTGTTAATAAGAATACTGTTAAGCAAGCAAGTGCTGAAATTAAGATTAAAGCTGTTTTGCTTTTGTTCATTAATAAGATTTTAGAACGAATTGTTTTTTAAGGATTTCCAAGTTCAGCTGCGCTTGCACTTTCAAGTTCAGGGTAATTAATCCTGTATATCCTAATATCAGTTGGGTCGCTCTGGCTTATAATTGTCTGGGCTGTTAAGTTGGCAGGGCTGTCATAAACTAATTCAAATCCAGGCACATTCATCTCAAGCAGGTAAAGCTTAGTCATTAACCTATCCCTTAAATCAGCTGGTATGCTTATTAAAGCTCCTTGAACAAAGTAATAACAAGCATTAATTCCTGATTCAAGCACGTTCCTGCAGCCAACTCCTTGCTCGCATACGCACTTGTAAGGTGTTACTAACTGCTCGTTTAATTCAGTGTTAACTATGTAAGCTAATGGCGGGCCGAAAGTGTCGTTCTGCATTGGTATTAATACATTAACTATGTAAGTGCTTTCCTTAGCGAATAATTTATTATTAATTATGAAATCCTCGCCAGTAACCCCAACGCCTATGGGCTGGAATACTAATAATGTTGAGTAATTATCCGGCTCGAAAAGGTTATTCTTAACCTGCTGATTGAATAGGAAGGCTGAGTAATGGGTTGGCCTGCCGCCTATGTTAGCCATTTGTATGTACTTTAGTATGTCATCATCCATTATTAAGAAATAGTCAGGCCTCTTCAAACTGCCGTCAGGCATTGTTTTTGAAAAGAAGTTTAATGCTCCAAGCGCTTCTGTTAAGTTGTAAGCGCTGAATAACCTGCCTCCAATAATCTCATTCCATTCAACAATGAAGTTGCCTCCGTCAAGATTGGTTGTCCTATTGCCCATTGTCTGGACAAAGTAACCGTAATCCCACCAGTGAGTGAAAACAGCGTCCTGAGGCGTGTTAAGTTTAATCCATTCCATAGCAACACCCCAGTCAGGAGTAAAACTTGAACCATAACTCCTTAATTCATTAATGCTTGATTGAGCCCCGCTAATTAATGCAATTATTAAAACAGCGTAAACAGCGTAAGAATAGAATTTGTCTTTTAATTTTGCGTTAATCAAGTTCTGTCCTTCGATTATTGCATAAGCTGAAAGCAGGGCTGCTACTGGAGCCAGAGCAAACAATATCCTTATTGCCCCTCTTGTTGCTATGACGCTTACTATGAACCATATTATTATCATTAAAAACTCAGGCTTAGCATCATCCCAAAGCTTGCTCTTATGGTGCTTTAAGTAGAACAAGAAACCAGTTATTATCATTAAAGGCAGTGTGTAAATGAATATAGAGTTCATGAATGCATTAAAACCAGCGTACTTAGGGTCTGAAGAGAATCTTGAGAACATGAAGCATAATAGGAATATGGTGTAAGCTATGACAGGCACGCTTGCTTTCTTGAACTTCTTAACTAAGTTATGGACTAATAGTGTTGAGCCTATAATGCTTAGGGGCGCAAGCCACTCAAGCCTGCTTAACCAGTCAACTTGGTTGCTTGGATCAAAAAAGTAAGGCGCTTGGTTCTCACTGACTGAAACGCAGAAAGGGCAGGTACCGAAAGGGTGTAATATTATATCAATTAATGAGCTGAAAGTGCCAAGCACATTCATTAAGCCTGTTGCTTGTGCTATTATCATTAATGGGAGTGCAATTACTGCTATGCACAAAAGCATCCACACTGGTTCTGGGATCCCTTTAATTTTCTTATTCTTAAGCAAAGGCTCGTATAATAATTTATAGAAAGCAATTACTAATAACGCTGCATAAACTCCGATGAACAACTGGTTTTTTGCCATGTCAATTAAACTGCCGTACCTAAGGCTTAAGAATGAGCTCATTAAAAGCAGCGGAGCGCTCCACAAGATGAATATTATCATTCTCTTTGAGTTCAATCTTCCTATTAGAGTTACTACTATTGTTGCTCCTGCCACTCCTTGGAATAAGAAAGTAGCCCCTCCCCAGCTTAGTGATGCTAATCCTGCTAGAACTCCTGAAATGCTTGAGTAAATAATCACGCTCTTAATATCTTTAGCTTTGTAAGCTTTAATTAAACAGTAAATCATTGAGTACCAGAAGACCATTGTCATGGCTTCCTTGTCAGGAGTCACTGTCCTGAATATGTAGCCTGGAACAAAAGCTAGTAACGCGGTTGCTATTAAACCAGCTTTTTTGCTGTTAAATAATTCCTTACTCATTAGGAAGAAGAATAACATGCTTATTGCAAATGATATTATTGGGAATATTATCATAAAATCAATAACCTCGCTTCCTTGGAATAAACCGTTAAATAACCAGTATAATCCTGCTACGAAGTAAGAGCTTACTTGGTGTTCCATGAAAGTCTTAAAGCCTTGCGGGAAGTACCTTAGATTATCATCTTCTGGCAGGTAACCATTAATTGCTAATTCATTAGCGTACCTGTAGAATAAGAATGAGTCAGGATCAAGAGGCAGTCTGTTAAAATTAGGAATTACGCTAGCCCTCATCCAAGTGCTTGTTATTATAATGATTGCTAGCAGTAACCAAGTCATTAAGTTCTTATGTTCTTTGAAGAATTTTATTATGTTCTTGAATTCAATCTCTTCATCGCTGGACTCGTCTTCTTTCTTAGCCTTGGTTTTCTTTTTTTTCTTGCCGAACCCAAGCTTGTTCTTTATTGACGACCAAACCTCGCTTAAGTCAATCTCTTCATCTTTTGTTTTATCCTCATCACTCAATTTAATTTCACCTTTATAGGTTGGCTGAAAAATTAACTTCTATTATTGCACTTATTATTATCAGCGCTACTGACACTAATATTAAGTCTAAACTGTCAAGCACTACCTCCTTAAATTTCTTGCTTTTATAATGATGCCTTACTACTGCAGCGCTTATTATCCCCCCTGCTATCCCTGCTAGGAAATAAGCTATTAACTCAGACAGTCCGTGGACTAAGTACCTGCCAAAGCCTAATGGTATTGCGTGGAAGTATGATAATGCGTTAGATATATTCACTCTTATTGCATTGCCAATAGCAACGCCTAGCACGCTTGCATTCCAAGTTATTATGTAAATTGCTCCTGCACCGTAAATTAATGAGAACAACAAGCAGAAGAACATTACTTTAAGATTATTAATTATTATCATTGAAATTATATTAAAGCTCGCTGCATTGCCTGTTATGCTTGAACTAACTCTTTGTATTGTTGTTATCTGGCTTGAGAATAAAAGACCAAGCATGCTTTCAGGCAGGAATATGTACCAAGCAACGTAAGCAACTAACTGGCCTAGGAATAAGAAGAAGAAAACACCAAGCACGTCCATGTGATTCTTTATTAATGGCAGGCTTTTTGACTGCATGCTTTCAGCCTCCTCCCTCTTAAGGACGGATATTATTGTTGGGATTGCTGACATTGTCGCCAGGAATACCATTGCAAGCGACGGGTCGCCTGGGAAAACCCATAAACCAAGCAATACTCCTATGCTTGAGTAAATAATCCCAAGCAAGAACATATTCCAAGGTTTCCTGCTGGCTTTTTTAGGCTCAATTATTGACTCAATAACCATCTTAATTCACTTTTATTATTCTTGATTTTCCCTTGAATCCCTCGCTGGTTTCAATTGTTTTGATTAATTTAGCACTTTCTAAGTCATTAATGTACCTGCGGAAGCTTCTCATGCTTAAATCCCCTCCTACTTCACAGTACTTACTGTAAAGCTTGCCGGTTGTTAGTCCTGAATTGTTTTTGATTAGTTCATAAATAATTTTATTATTGCCGTCAAGTGCTTTTATTGAAACACTGTTAAGCCTTTCAATTGCCTTAGTAATATGAACTTCCTTAACCAAGCGGCTGGCATCGCGCTCAGCAGCCCTGCCTGACTCAATCATGAGGCCAATACCACGCCTTACATCACCGCTTGCTTTCTCAGCAATCAAACCGATTAATTCACTGCTTATGACTCCTGGGTGGAAAGCCTGCTTAGCTCTAGTCATTAATATGCTTGTCAATTGCTTTGGATTGTACTCATTGAACTCGAGGTTATTCAAGCAAAGCCTTGAGAGAAGCCTTGGTTCAAGAGAATTAATGCTCTCCCGGTCATTAGTGATTAATATGAAAGCAGCATTTGGCAATTCAAGTAATGAGTAAAGCACATCTTTTTCTTTTAACCTGTCAATCTCGTCAAAGCATATAACCGCCCCTTTCTTATCCCTTAACTTGTTAAGGCATTGCTGTGTTATCTCCTCAGTTGGTATTCCCTTAGGCGGGAATAATAATCCTAGTGATTGTGATATTTTTAGAATAGCTGCGTGAGTTGTCTGGTTATCCCAGCAGTTAATATAAATTGGCATTAATGAATTGCTTGACTCCTTCATCTCCTTTAAGACGTAGCGCGTGCAGGCTGTTTTGCCTATGCCTGGCTTGCCGTTAATGAATAAGTTGCTAGCTTTTCTCTTATTGAATAATGGTTTTATTGACTCGGCTATTACCCTAAGCTCAGTCTCCCTGCCTGGTAATTCTTCAGGCAAGTAATCGTAATCAAGAACCCCTTCATCCTTGAACAGGCTCTCATCATTCATTAGTATGTCCCCGAATAATTTAGCCATCAATTAGGGGACAGATTAAGTTATTTTAAAACTTCCGCTACTATTAATTTTCTAAAAAAGAAAAAGAAAAAAAGAAAAAAATCACCTGTCAAGTGTTGTTATGCTATCCCCTGCCGCTTCTCTTAGGGCTGAGTACCTAAGCCATAATTCTTCTGGCAAGTTAACGCCAGCTCTCTTCATAGCCCTACTTGTTATTACAGCTATTATTCCTAAGTCATTACTCTGGTCAGAAGCGCTTAACTTGTCATAAGGCACCCATTGGTTCTTGAAGCGGCTGTATTTCTTGTGGTTTTGGTTGAACCCGTCAGGCGAACTAGTGTCAAAACGGTCCTGCTCGTTTTTACTAACGTACTTAGCCCAGGCTATGCGCTGCTTTATTGAAGCTAGCTTTAAGTAAAAATT
>Ga0172366_10001724_pt1 | contig 17117 bp, 15 predicted proteins | sample LakKivSesite69cm_FD_114533 | JGI IMG/M metagenome (GOLD analysis project Ga0172366, IMG submission 114533) | Sediment microbial communities from Lake Kivu, Rwanda - Sediment site 69cm | ecosystem: Environmental > Aquatic > Freshwater > Lake > Sediment | place: Rwanda: Western Province, Lake... | reverse complement strand
TCGCCATCGCGGGGAATATCACTATAAGCGACAGTGGCGTCAGGTATGTCTGTGCCTCCCGGTAGCTCTTCGCGTATGACGCGAGAGCGACCTCAAGGGATGCGGCCAGGAGCGCGAGGGGAACGACGCTCAGGATCAGAGCGAGGAAACCCAGGAGGCTCAGGGGCATCTGGCTGGTCAACTCAACGAGCTCCGGGGACATCGTTCCCAGGAAAACAAAACATAGGCCGTAGGAGGCAAGGTTCAGAAGCCCGGTTACCAGTGAGGAGAGCGCGACCGCGCTTATCTTTGACGCGACTATGATACCCCTGGAAACCGGCGCTGAGAGGAGTATTTCCATGGTGTGGCGCTCGCGTTCCCCTGCGACCAGGTCCATCGCGGGATACATTCCACCCGTGAAGACCAAGAGAACCAGCAGGTAGCCCAGCAATATGCCCAGGATGTAGCCGGCCATCCTCTGGGGCGGCGCGACATTCTCCTCGCTAACGGATAGAGGCCGCCAGATCCACGGAGCAACCCCCATGGCCTCCATGTTGCTCTTGAGGGTCAGCTCCCTCAGGGAATCCAGAGCCGCGGTTGCCTTCCCCAGGGAATACCCGGATGCCTCGTCCGAGGCGTCGTGATAGACCGTGATGGCAAAAGTGCCGTCGTCAAGCCGTTCCCACCAGACCCCGATGTCCGCTTCCTTGTTCTGGACCGCTTTCCTGGGCGAGTCCGATGGAAAAGGCGATAGTCCCGCGCCGGAGAGCAGGCTGTCCAGTCCAGGAAGGGTAAGGCCCGGCCTCAGCGCGACGGGGTGGGGGGCCTTCTCTATCTTGCTCATCGCGGATGCGGTGAAATATGAGACTGCCAGAAGTATGGCGGGTATGGCCACCAACGGGACCAGGATCATGCTTATTATTGCCCTCCTGTCCCTTATAATCTCCTTTATTTCCTTGAGAAGGAGAACCCTGAACCTCATTTTCCACCCCCGACCAGAGCCAGGTATATTTCCCTGAGCTTTTCCTTTCCGGTCATGCGCTTCAGCTCGGGTATTGTTCCCTCTGCCGCGACCCGGCCAGCGCTTATGACCACGACCCTGTCCGCCAGGAACTCGGCCTCCTCCATGATGTGCGTTGAGACCAGGATTGCCCTGGCCTCCCCTTTCATTTCAAGGACGAAGTCCTCAACCGCCCTCGCGGACTCCACATCAAGGCCCTTTGTTGGCTCATCCATGATGAGGACCTGGGGATCGTGCACCAAGCACCTGGCGACCGAGACGCGCTGTCTCATGCCCGTGGATAACTTGCCTATCCTGGTGTCCATGAACCCGGCCATGCCCAGCCTCTCCGAGAGGTAGCCGACCCTCCTGCCAAGCTCCTCACCGGGGAGGCCGGATAGCCTTCCGAATATCCTGAGGACCTCCCGCGGGGTGAGCCTGTGGTAAAGGCCAGAATCAGCCGGCAGGAAGCCCAGGAGTTCCTTCGCGTGTGCTGGCGGTTTGCCGGCCAGGGAGCAATCGCCCCCGTCCGGACTCAGCAGGCCTGCCAGAAGCCTCATGGTCGTTGTCTTGCCAGCGCCGTTGGGGCCAAGCAAAGCGACGATCTCGCCCGGGTTCACCCTGAACGATACACCATCCACCGCTCGCACCTCGCCCCTTTTTCTGTCAAAAAACGCCTTGCAAAGGCCCCTTGCCTCTATCACGGGCAAATTATAATGGTTGCTCGTTCCTCGTTGCTGGTTCCTTGCCAGAGACAATGGTCTGGCCCGGATTAACCGCAAGTGGCCTGATGGCGGGGCTCAGTTCGTTGCCGCCATGGCCCTGAGTGCAAAGACCCAGGGCTACCCGATATAATTTTTGCTTGATCTCTGCCATTCTGGTAACCGCCAAGCCGTCGTTTTCCGAGAGGAGAACGATACTGGCCCGCGAGCCGCGGGAAGTCTATTCAGGCCCGGATTTCTCATGGGAGGCCCTGCGCTCCCTTTCAAAAAAAGGATTCCTGGTGGGCTATCTTTCCTATGACCTGGGCGAGGACATGCTCGGTCTTGCAAGGGGCCGTGGGCCATTGCCCGTCTTCTGGTTCGGCCTGTATGATACCCTCACCATCAGAGACGAGATGACCGGCCAGTGGTCTCTGTGGCGCCTGGACGGGTCAAGGGAGCCCTGCCGCGCGCCACGGCTGCCCGTGGGCGGGGATTTCAGGTTATCCTTTCGGGAATTTGACCAGCCAGAGGGCCACTACATCCGGACCATAGAGCGAATGAAAGAGGAGATAGCGGACGGCCACTACTACCAGGCGAACTACACGATCCGGGCCCGGTTTGATTTCTCTGGCGACCCCGCCGGGCTTTTCCGCGCGCTCATTAGGAGGCAGCCTGTGCCCTACGGTGCTTTCCTGGACACGGGAAATGGCCTGGTTGTCAGCGGTTCGCCCGAGCTGTTTCTGCGGGTGCGAGATGGCGTTGTTGTGACAAAGCCGATGAAGGGGACCGCGGCTCCTGGCCCTGACGCGAGGCGAAGGCTTTCCCGTTCCGAAAAGGACAGGGCAGAGAACCTGATGATCGCGGACATGGCGCGGCATGACCTTGGCCGCGTGTCCGGTGAAGTCATGGCCAGGAGGCTTTTCAGGGTGGAACGCTATGCCACGGTCTACCAGATGATCTCGCTTATAGAGGCAAAGCTTTTGCCGGGCATGGACGCCTGGGACGCGCTCCGGTCCTCTTTTCCGCCGCCGTCGGTGACCGGCGCGCCCAAGTCATCCGCGACCGAGGCAATAGCCAGGCACGAGGCCAGTCCCAGGGGGGTCTATACCGGGATAATTGGCTATAGCACGCCCTGGGGCGAAGGGTGCTTTTCCGTCGTGATAAGGACATGCGAGCTCGTTGGCAGCGCGCTCAATTATGGCACCGGCGGCGGGATAACCCACGCCTCGGATCCCGAAAATGAGTGGGCCGAATGCATGGCAAAGATGGCCGCGCTGGAGGGACTGTGAGCTCCCTCCTCCACGGCCTCGGCCTCTTTGAAACCCTGAGAGTATCAGGCGGCGTGCCAGAGTTCCTTGATTACCATATTGAAAGGATGGCCGGGTCTGCCAGGTTTCTCGGCCTTGATTTCCAGGAGGAAGGCTTCCTTGACGCGCTGGCTGAGGCATTGGCTGACCGGTCGCCTGACCTGGACTGGCGAGTGCGGATAACCCTGTTCAGGGACGCTGGCCCGGTTTACCTGGCCCACGCGGAACCCCTGGGGCCGGTCCCGGAAATCGTTGAGCTGGCGCTCTCGGACCAGAGGGTGTTCTCCGGGAATCCCCTCTGCCAGCACAAGACCATCTCACGGCTGTCATATTACCTTGCCCAGCGCGAGGCCGAGGCAGGAGGCTTCTGGGATGGGCTTCTCCTGAACGAGCGGGGCGAGATAGCCGAAGCAGGAAGGGCAAACCTGTTTTTTCTCCTGGACGACGAGCTCCTGACCCCACCCCTCTCCTCAGGCGTCCTGCCAGGGATAGCCAGGCGCGTTCTGCTGGAGCGTGGCCTGGCAATGGAGCAGGTTCTGCGCCCCGGCGACATACGGGACGCGAGCGCAGGGTTCGTCACTAATTCCCTGATACGGGCGGCCGGGGTCTCCCGGATACGGGGCCTGGAATACGAGCCGGATCCAGCGGCCCTTGAAGCAGGCCTCTTGGAAATAAGGAACGCCCTGGTTCCGGTATAATTGGTCTTGACAGCGCAGGCGCCCCGCCAATAAACATCCCGTGATAGCGCAGGCGCCCCGCCTGCGTGGGCCATCGGGCCGAGGGCGCCCCGACTATCAAGATATAAAATGGGGGGACAATCAGGTTGAAACCTGCCCTGGGAAGCCCATGTTTCATTAGATTCACCATGCCCTCTCGCCTTATCATGTAGAGGTGATCGAGCCTGGTCAGCCTGTCCTCCTCTGGGAGCCGAAATCCTCCTTCCTGCTCGCTTTTGAGCCAGGGAGGCGACTTGACACGCACAAGGGATTTTTAATACTGCCGGAGGGGCTTTCCTACGGCGACACGGTTGAAACCTCTATGGGCCACAGGTTCTGGGCCCTGGTTCCTTCGTCATCCGAGCTATCCATGAAGGTCAGGAGGACCACCACCATCCTTTATCCAAAGGACATCGGCTACCTGGTTATGGAGACCGGCCTCTCCTCGGGACAGCGCGTGCTTGAGGTCGGGACAGGCTCCGGCGCGCTGACACTCGTCCTGGCCAGGATGGTCGGGGACACGGGCAGGGTCTATTCCTTTGAACGCAGGCCGGAGTTCCTGGAGAACGCCAGGAAGAACCTGGAGAAATGGGGCCTCGCTGACAGGGTTGAGTTCATCCTCCGTGATCCGGCCCAGGAAGGCTTCGGAGTCCAGGATGTCCAGGTTGCCATCATTGATGTGCCTGAGCCTTGGACAATGGTGAGGCCGGCCCGTGATGCGATCATGGGAGGTGGGTTCTGGGCATCGCTATCCCCGTGCATTGAGCAGGTTCTTCAGGTTGCTGGGGAGCTGGAGGGGGCGGGGTTCGTCGCGATGAAGACTGTTGAGCTCCTGGAGAGGGAAATTCTCGTCCGGCCAGGAAAAACCAGACCGCGCGAGCGCATGGTCTCCCACACGGGTTATCTAATGGTTGCTAGGAAGGTTTCCCAGGCCCGATAAACGGAAAAACCAGGAAACCAACCCCCCTATTCCTACCCCCTTGACAATCCAAACAAAAACCCTTATATATTATGCCCTTACGAAAAAACCGCCAAGAAAGGAGATGGAACCATGCGAGAGATAGCGAGATGGGATCCTTTTAGGGAGATGGCTGAGCTATCAGAGAGGCTGAACAGGCTCTTTGATGAGAGATGGATGAGGCCCTGGTCAGATGAGGGCGTTTGGTCTCCACTCATAGCCCTTGAGGAGACAAGGGACGCCTATATCCTCAGGGCCGAGCTCCCTGGAATGGATCGGAAGGACATAAACCCTTCTCTCACCGAGAGGACGCTTTCCATCTCAGGGGAGCGCAAGTGGGAAAAGAGGGACGAGTCTGCGACCGTTCACAGGGCTGAGTTCTTCTGTGGAAAGTTCCAGAGGACCGTCAGCTTTCCTGACGAGATAGACCCCCAGAAAGCTACCGCGAAATACGAAAACGGCATCCTCACCGTTGAACTACCAAAATCAGAGGGGGCAAAGCCTCGTAAGATAGAGATAGATGTTAAATGAGAGTCACCGGGTTCTTGATCGGGATCGGCCCGTTCCGTTATAATCTCGGGCCTAAGAAAAAGGGAAGGGATAGTGAGGTATTAGGGGTTTGTCATATGAAGAGTTGATCCGGTGCAGGCGGGAGCGAAGAACCTCACGCCTTTCCCACTGGAGGTAAAGACAAAACCAAGAGATATGAACGAAGGAGGAAGAGACATGAAGCTCAAGCCTCTACGCGACAGGGTCATCATCCGTAGGATAGAGGAAGAGGAAGTAGCAGAGGGCGGCATCGTCATTCCGGATACCGCGAGGGAAAAACCCATCAAGGGCGAGATCGTCGCGGTTGGCCCCGGAAGAAAGGACGACGACGGCAAGATAATACCCATGAATGTGAAGAAGGGCGACATCGTTGTCTTCAGGAAATACGCTGGTAACGAGATCGTCATAGAGGACGAGGAACTCCTCATAGTTGAGGAGGACGACATCCTGGCGATACTGGAGAAATAAAGGAGAACAGAACATGGCGGCAAAGGAACTCAGATACGAGGAGGAAGCGAGGAGGGCTCTGCTTTCGGGCGTTGAGGCACTCGCGGCCGCGGTAAAGGCCACCCTTGGCCCCGCTGGCAGAAACGCCATACTTGAACGCAAGTTCGGGTCACCGCTGACCACGAAGGACGGGGTCACTGTAGCCAAGGAGATAGAGCTGCCCGACGGCTCCGAGAATGTCGGCGCGCAGCTCGTCCGGGAGGTAGCTTCAAAAACCTCTGATGTGGCTGGCGATGGGACAACGACTGCGACAGTGCTTGCGGAGGCCATATTCCGCGAGGGCATAAAGGCCGTCTCCGCTGGCGCCAATGCCATAATGGTTAAGCGCGGCATAGACAAGGCCGTGGCCGCGGTCGTGGAGGAGCTCAAGAAGCTCTCCAAGAAGGTTGACAAGCGCGAGGAGAAGATGCAGGTCGCGACCATCTCCGCGAACAACGACAGAGAGATAGGCGAGAAGATAGCCGAGGCAATGGAACAGGTCGGCGACGAGGGCGTCATCACGGTTGAGGAGGGCAGGGGAACCGAGATAGAGGTAAAGGTCGTGGAGGGAATGCAGTTTGACAGGGGCTATGTCTCGCCCTACTTCATCACGGACGCGGAGAAGATGGAGGCGACCTATGAGGATGTCAACATCCTGATAGTCCAGAAGAAACTATCCTCCATCAAGGAATTCAGGCCTATCCTGACAAAGGCCGTGCAGATAGGCAATCCCTTGCTGGTCATAGCCGAGGATGTTGAGGGCGAGGCCCTGGCGACCCTGGTCTACAACAGGATAAGGTCAGGCCTGCAGGTTATCGCGGTAAAGGCGCCCGGTTATGGTGACAGGCGCAAGGCCATGCTGGAAGACATAGCCATCCTCACGGGTGGAAAGGTCATAACCGAAGAAGCGGGCATGAAGCTGGAGAACGCGCAGACCGAGGACCTCGGCCACGCGAAGAAGATAATCGTGACCAAGGACGACACCACCATCGTTGAGGGCGCCGGTTCCCCGGAGGCCATAGAGGCCCGCAAGAAGCAAATAAAGGCCCAGATAGAGGAGACCAAATCCGATTACGACAGGGAGAAGCTGGAGGAGCGCCTCGCGAAGCTCGCGGGCGGCGTCGCGGTTATCTACGCTGGCGCGCACACCGAGAGCGAGATGAAAGAGCGCAAGGCCCGGATAGACGACGCGATGCACGCGACAAAGGCCGCTGTTGAGGAAGGCATTGTCCCCGGCGGCGGCGTGGCATACCTCAGGACAATCGGCGCGCTTGAGGACCTGGAGAAGGAGGTGACTGATGAGCCTGATACCCTTCACGGGATCAGGATAGTGAAGAGGGCCCTAGAGGAGCCCTTCGCCAGATAGCCTACAACGCGGGATACGAGGGCGGCCTCGTTGTTGAGGAGGTAAAGAAGGTGGCCAAGAAAAAGGGCGAGGGCTACGCCAAGGGATTCAACGCCCTGACCGGCGAGTATGTGGACATGTTTGAGGCGGGGATAGTTGATCCCACGAAGGTTGAGCGCGCCGCGCTGGAAAACGCCGCTTCAATCGCGGGGCTCTTGCTGACCACAGATGTCCTTGTCACCGAGAAAAAGGAAAAGGAGAAAATGCCTCCCATGCCCGGAGGCGGCGGGGATTACGACTTCTAGGGAAGGGAGAACCGAAAGGATGCCCCCGGTTAATACCGGGGGTTTTCTTATCGGAACGAGCTGCGAGGAGCCAGGGTTACCTTTACTTATCAGGGTAGGGGGGGATCTTTACACCCCCCGCAATGGGGTTATCCACAAGCCCCCAGAGCGGCGGCTGAGGGCTAACCATTGTTCGGATAAGGGTCATTCCGGGTTCCCGTAATACCAGAGGGCCCAGTAGTGGCCGTAATCCTCGGTCCCTGCGGAAGCCGTGTCCAGCTCGGCCGCGTTGAAGTAGATGCCGTCCATGCTCGTTTCCCAGGCTATCCCACCCTCAAGCTCCGTCCCCCTGTCGTAGGGGTTGGTGTGGAGGGGCGTCTGGACGCCAGTCTCCACATCAAGGATAAGGAGGGGGCTAACAAGGAGCCTTCTGCCGTCAGGCGCGAGGTCAAGGCGAACATTGTGCAGGAAAACATCCGGCATTCCCGGTTTCCCCGTCCAGAAGGACATTATCAGGGTATCGCCCAGGACGCACGCCACGACCCTGCCGTCGTCAGGCGAGAAGTAGAACGCTTTATCGGCGCCAACCGCGAACTCCTCTCCCACCAAGGGAAAGACGGTGTCGGCCGTGCCCGAGTCCGGGTTCACCCTGAGGAGGGGGCCCGCGTCCCCCTCAACCAGGACAGCGACATAGAGGTCTCCTGATGGGCCGTATCTCGCCCTCATAGGCTCAGGGCCGTGGAGGACAGCGGAATGTTTCAGATTTCCAGCCAGGTCGTATACATCAAGCCTGTTCTCGCCCTGAAAGGAGACAACGGCCAGTCCAGCGCCTGACACATCAAACTGGTAGCCCGATGCCCCCACTTTCACAGCGCCTCCTTCGTCCGCGTCAACCCGCCATATCCTGCCCGTGCCCGAGTCCAGGAAATATATGTAACCATCGTGGTAACGGATGTTCACGGGGCACACCTCCGGGGACGAGAAGATATACCTGAAATAGGGGTAATCCACCTCGGATTCCCCGCAGGAGAGGGCGAGGAAGCCAGTGAGAATTAAAAACCTTTTCATGTTCTCACCTCCAAACGGGCCCCGGTTTCCCGGGGCCCCCTGTTTCTAACCAGTAACGAGCAACGAGGGACCAGCAACTATTTAGCTTTTGCCTCTATCCGCTGGGCCTCGTAAGCCGTGACCTGTATGCCAAGGATTTTTTCCTTCTCCCTTATGGCATCCAGGACCTCCTGGGGGTTGGTCTCCGCGACCACCTCCAGGATTGCGTAGCCCTCAACCATTCCCCTGTCAAGGACCTCGGACACGCCACGGATGTTCTCCTTTATAGCGGTCTTTATCTTGCCTATCTTGGTCGCGGTCGCTCCCTTGATGATGATGTGTATCACGTTCCTGCGGGTCGTCCACTTCTTCACTATCTCCGAGGAGAGCTCCTTCGCGGACGAATCGCCGACCAGCTTGATGACCTCTTCCTCGGAAAATGGGAGGGAACGCTTCAGGGACGAGACCGCGATGACCTCGCCTGTCAGGGCCTCCACTGCCTTTACCCGCAGCTTCGCTGTGTATATGGTCTTCTTCTCGTCAGTGTAGGGCAGTTTCTTCATCTCGGAGCTGACCTCGGCCCGGCCGGTGATCAGTATCTCGGCCCCTGTCAGGGCCGCGACCTTCTGCGCGGTGCGCTTGTCCCCATCAAGGAGAAGATTAATCTCGTCGGCCTTCAGCACCTTCTTTACCGTTGGCAGGTCAACCAGGGGGAAGCCCTGCTCCTGGAAGTAGTCCTCAAGGGTATAGGAGAGGTCCTCGTTGCCCACGACAACCGCGAGCCTGGGCCGCCCCATCTCCGAGACCAGGATGCCCATTGCCACCAGGTCGTTCTGGATATCGCCGGTCTTCACCTTCGCCTTTATCCATACCCGGTAGAGGCCAGCGTCCTTGTCGGACTGCTCTCTTATGACCTCGTAGGAGGCCACATAGCCCTGGGCGTGGGAGTATATCTTGTCGTAGAGAAGCTCGTAGTTGTCAACCGCTGTCTTGGAGTCTATGTATGTCCCGACGCCCTGCTCAACCGCCTTCCTGAGCGCGTCCTTTATCGCGTTGTCCCTGGCTATGTCCGAGGAAGTTCCGAGTGCCGCAACGCCCTCAGCGGTTACCTCGACCGAGGCCGTATCCACTGCGTTCCCGGCCGGAAGAGTCAACAGAAGAAGAATTCCCGTCATTTTATCCTCCTAGAAGAGCATCAGGAAAGTTTTGCCGGCTTCCCAGAGGAACTTGCCGGTCTTTTTCAGCCAGGACAGCTTGTCCTTTGACTTCTCGCCCACAATCATGTCGGTCTTGCCCTTGCCGACCGCGCCCAGGGCCTCTATCACCCAGGACTGGTCACCGCACTGAAGGACATCGCCAAGGTTGTTCACATACTTTATCCCCTGGGGGTTATTGGGGTCCACGATCTGGGACAGGTCAAGGACCAGGTTGCCCTTCTCGTCAAAGAAACGGGGCATCAGTCCGGGCTGGACAACGCCTTTGCCATCTATGACTATGCATGGCACGTTTGAGAGCATTTTCAGGGCCTGGGAGTCAGGCTTTGCAGTCGGGTTGTTCGGAGCCACGGCTGAGAGGAGGCTGTTCTGCCCGTAGAGGGGCATCTGCATCTCCACCATGACCACATCGTCCGGGAGCCAGTGGGGCTGACCAACCATCTTCGCGCCCTTGACCACGCCCTCAACCCTGGAGACCACCACATCGGACGAGAGCATCATGTCCTCAACCACGGTCTCGGAGTTTATGTAGACGCCCTTGGCTATCTCCAGGAGATTCCTCTGGGCTATCACGGTTGCGGCCCGCTCCGCGCCCAGCCGGGCCTTTGCCTTGTTCTTTTCCTTCTCGGATGGGACCGCGTAGCCCCTGGCCCTGATATAGCCCTCTGTCCAGTTTATGATGCCGTTCTCCACGGGCTGGATGTAGGCCAGCTGGGTGTCAGGCTCGGCCGCGCTGAGGGGAGCCTTGCCCCCCTCTGGTTTCGTGCCGGTCTTGTTCTGCTGCCCCGCCAGGGGCATTACCAGCACCACTGCTGTGATAAGGAGCCTCTTCATGATTGAACCTCCTTTGGTTTCTTTTGAGATTATACGGGTTCGGCTCTTCCTGAACCCACTTTTGGTTTCGGTTTTCGTTTCGTTCATGCTCATATAGACCCTCCTGGCAGGGAGGATGTTCCAGACGGGTTGCGCCCGAAATCCCCGAAACCATAGAATTTAACCATGAAATTCGCCAAGCTCTCCGCGACGGGAAACCACTTCATCGCGTTATGGCCGCAGGACGCGCAGGGCCTTGATCTCTCCGGATTCGCCAGGAGATACTGCAGGCCAGAGGAGATAGGAGCGGACGGGGTCATAGTTCCCCTGCCCTCAGACAGCGCGGACTTCGCCTTCGCCTATTACAACTACATGGGCCAGCCGGTCCCCTTCTGCGGAAACGCGGCCCGGGCCCTACCTGTGTTCGCACGGATCGCTGGTCTGGTAAAGGATGACGAGCTCAGGTTCTCAGCCGCGGGAAGGTTCTACACTGCTAGGGTTGAGAAAAACGGTGCCTGGCTTAATCTCGGAGGGTTGAGGGAGTTCGTCCCCCCATCCACGCAGGATGTCCTGGGTGGCCGGCCCTGGGCATCTGTTGACATTGGCGTCCGGCACGCGGTGGTCTTTACCTTTGACCTCTCGGAGAAAGACATAATCCATGTGAGGGACGAGATGGCCAGGTTCTTCAAGCTTCCAGAGGCTCACATGAATTTCGCGGAGGTCACGGGCCCCGGTAGGATATTCGTCAGGACCCTGGAACACGGCTATCCCGCGGAGCCCCTCTCCTGCGCGACAGGCGCGGCGGCCGCGGCCCTGGTCCACGCGGCAACGCAGGGACTCGGTGAGGTGGAGGTCACGACCAGGGGAGGAACTCTCAGGGTTCGTTTCAACGACGACTTATCGGAGATATGGCTCTGGGGAGAGGTCAGGCTGGTCTACCTGGGATCGTTGAACCCCTGAGAACTCCCGGCCATTCGTTCCCCGCGCGATTTTTACAGGGACTTCAGAAACCCCGTGATCCTTGATTCCCCGCGCCTGGCCGCGTTAAAATATAAAAGTGAACTGGCCCGCCCGGAAAGTCAGGGAGGAATTCCTGCGGTTCTTCTCGGAGCGAGGGCACGAGATCGTGCCCTCGTCCTCCCTGTTGCCGCCCGACGAGACCCTCCTTTTTGCCAACGCGGGCATGAACCAGTTCAAGTCCTTCTTCATGGGCATAGCCCGCCCCCCGTTTGCCAGGGCCGTTTCCGTCCAGAAGTGTATGAGGGCCGGGGGAAAACTGAACGACCTTGACCAGGTCGGTTTCACCCCCAGGCACCAGACATTCTTTGAGATGCTCGGAAACTTCTCCTTTGGGGACTACTTCAAGCGCGAGGCGATAACCTGGGCGTGGGAGCTGGTCAACGGGATCTACGGCATCCCCGCGGAGAGGCTTGTCGTTACCGTTTTCCGAGACGACGACGAGGCCTACGGGATATGGCGGGACGAGGTGGGGTTTCCCCAGGAGAGACTCCTGAGGCTGGACGAGAAGGACAACTTCTGGGAGATGGGGGAGGTTGGGCCGGTTGGCTATTCTTCCGAGATATACTACGATTTCGGGCCAGAGGCTGACCCGGGCCAGGCCGACCCGAGCCAGAACGGAAACCGTTTCACCGAGATATGGAACCTGGTTTTCATGCAGTTCTTCAAGGATGAGTCCGGCAACATCACGCCATTGCCACAAAAGAACATAGACACCGGCGCGGGCCTTGAGCGCATGACCTCGGTCCTGCAGGGCGTCAGCTCAAACTACGAGACCGACCTTTTCGTCCCGATAATAGAGGCCGTGGAAAGCCTGACAGGGGTCAAGCGCGAGTCAGCGCACCAGGTCATGGCTGATCACGCCAGGGCCCTGGTCTTCTGCATCGCGGACGGCATATACCCGTCAAACTACGGCCGGGGCTATGTCCTCAGGCGAATACTCAGGAGGGCCCACTCATTCGCGCAGAGGATAGGGGTGTCCGAGCCGTTGCTTTACAGGCTCGTCCCTACAGTCGTTGAGGTTATGGGCGACGCTTATCCCTTGGTCGCGGAAAAATCTGGCGAGATAGGCGAGATGATAAGGGCCGAGGAGGACAGGTTCCTCAGGGGCATCACCAGGGCAATGCCAAGGATAATTGAGGTTCTTGATAAATCAAGGGAAACAGGAACAATACGGGGCCGAGAGGCCTTCACCCTCTACGACACCTACGGCGTTCCCCTTGACCTCATAGAGGACTACGCCAGGCAATCCGGCCTGGCCGTGGACTGGGAGGGATTCCACGAGAGCCTGGGGGAGCAGAGGGCCAGGGCGCGCGAGGCCTCCGGTTTCAAGCTGAGTCTACCACGGTGGGAATTCACCACCGGGGAGTCGCAGTCATTCGTCGGATACGATGCCCTTGAGAAGGAAACGAAACCCCTTGCCTTTGCCAGGGGAGATAAGAGGGATTTCCTCGCCCTGGTGGAAAACCCATTTTATCCGGAGTCCGGCGGCCAGCTCCCGGATCGCGGCAGTGTCACCGGCGAAGGATTCAGTTTCACGGTGGAGGATGTCCAGAACATCGGGGACATGGCCGTCCTGATGGGTAAGGCAGAGGGATCGCTTTCCCCGGGGACGAGGCTCCTGGCCAGGGTGAACGCCGGTAGGCGAAAGGCGCTCGCGCGCGCGCACACCGCGACCCACCTCCTGCACGCGGCCCTCCGCGAAACAATCAGCGAATCCGCCCTGCAGAGGGGGAGTCTCGTGGATGAGGACAGGCTCAGGTTTGACTTCTCCTGTCCCAGGGCCCTTGTTCCGGAGGAACTCGCGGCTGTGGAGCGGCTCGTCAACGAGAAGGTTCTCGCGGACATCCCTCTGGTCGTCCGGCACATGGACTACGACCAGGCGAGGCAGGAAGGCGCGATAGCCCTTTTTGAAGGGAAATACGGCGGCAGGGTCAGGGTGGTTGAGATAACCGGCTTCTCTCGGGAGCTCTGCGCGGGGACGCACCTGGCGTCAACAGCGGGTGTCGGGCTTTTCAGGATAAGCTCAGAGGAGGCCGTTGCCTCAGGCGTCCGCAGGATAGAAGCCCTGGTAGGAATGAGGGCGTGGGAGCTCGCTAGGGATGAGCAGGACATCATATCCTCCATATCAGGGATCACAGGGGTCACGGGTCGCGATTCGCTGATAAAAACCATCTCGGACACCCGTGACCGGGTCACAGCCCTTGAGAAAGAGCTCCAGGCAACCAGGGAACATATGGCTGGCCAGATAGGCAGGATGCTATCGGAGGAACTCGGGCCTGGCCGGGCTGCGAGCTTCGGGTTCATGGGCATTGATGTGAGAGCTGAGATAGGGAAGCTCGGTGACACCCCGGTGGCCTTTCTCCTGGTGTTAGGCGCAGGCATGGACATGCTCAAGCTCATCGCGGACAACATAAGGGCTCGCATCAGGGACCTCGGAGCCCTTGTCCTCTGCGGGGCCGAGGGCGAAACCCTCCATTTCTTCGCCAGGAGCGACGACGGGAATCTGGACGCTGGGCGCCTTGCTCGTGGGGCCGCGGACCTGGCCGGAGGAAAGGGAGGCGGGAACAAAAAAATGGGCCAGGGCGGCGCCCGGCTGGAACCGGGAATGAAAGGCGAGGCCCTGGTAGCAGTATGGATGCAATGGGTTCAGCGAATATCTGACTCTATGAGAAAGGAGACAGGCTGAAATGGCCAACTTCATGGCTATCCTGATAAATTCAATAAAGAATGAGGAGAATGTCAAACACCTCTTCATGGGCGAATACGGGGTGGTCATAGCCATATTCAAGAAGGGCGTCCTGAACTGGGTTGAAAGCACCTGGGGCATGGGATTCGCGGAACTCAAGAGGGCCGTGGTGTGGGGCGGGGGCCGCTACACCTCCAAGCCCACCCCGCTTGAGGACATGAACAAGAAGAATGTGGAAATGGAGCCAAAGGAGCTCATAAGCACCCTGTTGGCCTGGGAGACGGAGATACTCCGCCTGCCATCGGTCCAGGAGCAGGATGCCCGCGATCTCTCGCTGGGTTTGCTTGAATCAATATACAACCTCACGCCCGGCGAGGTGAGCTCGGTGGAGGGGCCGTCAGGCGGCCCGGGGGTTCTCCACGCAATCAGGGAAATAGGGGAGACCAGGTTCACAGGCTACCTGCGCCTCACAGGCGCTCACAGGGGACTTGTGTTCATAGTCGGGGGGAAAAATGTGGCGTCCCTGATGCTGCCAGACGATTCCTCGTTTCTGTTGGGAAAGAAGTCTCTGGACTGGTTGGCCCAGCAGGTTGGCGTCCAGTATGAGAGGATAAAGTGCGACCTTTTTACCACCGCGTGCCTGATGACGCCCCTTCTTCCGCACACCATGGGCCAGGTCAACCCGGACGCCCTGGAGGACTTCATAAAGAAAACCCAAGGCGACATCACGGGAAACTACCTGATCCACCTCTACATGCGCGACGCGCACGCCATAGGACTGGTTTACAGGGGAATATACGCGGGGACCCTTGCCAAGAAAAAGGGCGAAAACAGGGCTTCCCTGATGCCCCTCGCGATTATCCTGCGCCTGGCAATGCTCCCGGGCGCGCAGATTGATTATTACAGATACAAGGTGCCAGGGACAAAATAGTTGCTCGTTAAAAATAGCAGCCCGGGTTATTCCACGATGGCTTTGATGACCTTTATAGACCCTCCGGACTCGGTTTCCAGGAAATAGACCCCCCTCTTCACTGGGAGAAAGACCCGGTGCTCTCCAGGGCCAAGTTGTCCCGTTTCCTCCAGGAGAACCAGCCTTCCTGTTGGATCGTAGAGCCTGAGAATGACATCCGACGCCACCGGGAGTTCCAGGGTTACCGTGATGCCGTCCCTGCCGGGGTTGGGCGCGAGAATAACGCCGAGAGGCCCCCTTGCCCTGTCCTCGGAGGTCCCCAAGGTGTGATAAAACTCCACCATGACCGGCTGCCAGGTCAAAACCAATTCAACCGAGTCGGAAAAGCCGAGACTGGTGGGATTCCCAAGATAATCGTATAATGTGACGGACTGGGTTCCCGGTGGCGCAGGAATCTTAACCGTGTCCGTTATCCCTGAGTCAGCCCACGCGGATACGAGGGTATAGTCTGGCAGGCTGTCAGATGTGAACCAGAAGAGATAGGAGCGCGATATGGTGTCCGAATTGGCGAACCTGAAGCCGGTCTGCTCGTTTATCTTTCCCGCTATGAATGCAAAGGAATGTTTTGCTTCACGTGGTATGAGAAACCACAGGAGGATACGGTAAAGGGGAGCGTCCCAAGGGGGTTGAAACATGGGGGAGTAGCACATCCACTCCACCCCCGATGAGAAAGCGTTTATTATCTTCTTCCATGTCCGGGCCGCGTCCTCCGGCTCTGGGATGGCATAGTAGTCCCTCTTGTCAATGTGGCCAAGCTCCGTCCACCAGCTAGGTCGTGAATAGCCATGTTTGGCCATCCATCTTCTCTCGTAGTCTATCAGAATCGGGCTGGTTTCCCAGTTCTCGTAGTCGTGGAATCCCCGCTTATCGTAGAGCAAGGAGTCTCTAAAGGAATACTGGACGAAATCTATGCGCCGGCGCACCGTGTCGTTGTTCAGCTGGTTCTGGATGTAGTTCCAGCCTAAGGGCCCGGCGGCCATGTATCTCAAGTGGGAATTGTAGAATTCGGTAATCACTGATGTGTCAAACCCGGAGTCGACCATCTCATCTATGACAGCCCAGGCTATACTGTATCCAGTTAATGAGGGGCCAATGATTTTCGCGTTTGGGTTCGCGTCCCTGACAGCCTGGACAAACGCGGGGACGAAATAATCAAAGTATTCCTCCTTTGTTCCATACCAATATCCCCAATCAGGCTCTGCCTGTGTCTCATAGTATCTAACCTCTGGCAGAAATTTCCCTGGGTTCTCCGGATCAGGCGTGTTCCCATCATACCGGGAGACAACCGCATAGACGAAATTATACCAGGCGTTGTAGTCCTTTGGTGGGAAAGAGGCCTTGGAGAAATTCTGCTGTGGGCCAAGCCCCGGTTCATATGTGGTGTCTATCCAGTTGCAGTGATACATTGAGCCCAGGGAAGAATCCCCTCCGGTCCTTATGGTGAGCATGATGTTGAAGCCCGAGGAATCAGCCCACCTTATCCAGTCGTCCTGGTTGTCCCAAACGAAGCTGTCCAGTGAGGTCGGCTGTATCTCGCCCCAGAGCGCGCCCCCGTCCCCTGCCCACATTCTGACCCACCTCGCGCCAGTGGAACGGGCCGAGTCAGCGTGCCACCAGTGTCCGGCCATGGAGTAGGGATTGGCCTCTATCTCAGGGATAAAAACAAAAAGCAGAAATCCTATCATGCCAGAATTATAATACGCGCGCAGGTTCTCCTGCCTGGCCTAATAAACCGAGCTCCGGTCAGACCTGACCACGGCCCTTATAGTTTCGTTGCCCCTGGAAATGAAATAGACCCCGGGCGGCAGGCTTATCTCAGCGCCGCCAAGATCGCCCGGAAGGGCCTTGACTTCCCGGCCCAGAACATCGTAAATAAAGACATCCTGAGGGCCCTTTGACCAGCTGAGTTTCAGGAGGCCGGGGGAGGGGTTGGGGAAGAGCTTCAGGTAAGCCCTTTCTTCGCCGTGGGACTCGGATGTTCCCGTTTTGGTGAGATACATGTCCTGCTCAAGGTGAACCCAGTTGCAGTTGTAGACGAT
>Ga0172366_10001723_pt1 | contig 17118 bp, 14 predicted proteins | sample LakKivSesite69cm_FD_114533 | JGI IMG/M metagenome (GOLD analysis project Ga0172366, IMG submission 114533) | Sediment microbial communities from Lake Kivu, Rwanda - Sediment site 69cm | ecosystem: Environmental > Aquatic > Freshwater > Lake > Sediment | place: Rwanda: Western Province, Lake... | reverse complement strand
TTCAGATGGCTTGGCATATTAGCCCCCGACTTCAGTCGGAGGGCGTCACGCACGGTCCTGCCGCCCTCCGGATAAATCCGGGGGCTACGGAAGAGCAAAGCTCGCTCACGCGAGCTGTCTCACACGGTGACTGCCAAGGTATTTTGTTGATGACCATTAACCCGTGCGCCGCACGGCCTCAGCCAGCGCGCCGAATTCCCCTTTGAGCGCCGGATAGAGCGCACGGAACCGCGCATACCATTCATCATACGCCGCAGCCCGCGTGGGATCGGGTTCTGCGGTGGAAACCACTTTCACCAGGCTATCGGAGGCTTCGGCGAGGTCCCCGAACACTCCGGATGCGACGCCTCCCATGAGCGCCGCGCCGAACGCCGGGCCTTCGGTGGTGTTCACCGTCACGACGGGCGCGCCGTAGATATCCGCCTGCATCTGCCGCCAGAAAGGACTCTTGGCCCCGCCGCCGGTGGCGCGAATCTGTGCGATGTGCAGCCCCAGTTCCCGCATGATCGAGAGCGAGTCGCGCATCCCGAAGGTGATCCCCTCGAACACGGCACGCATGACGTGCGCCCGCCCATGCCGGAGCGACAACCCGACGAACGCGCCTCGTGCGTCGGCGTCCTTGTGAGGAGTCCGCTCGCCGCTCAAGTAGGGCAGGAACATCAGCCCTTCGCTGCCGACCGGGGCCTTTGCCGCCTCTTCGGACATCACGTCGTACGGGTCGCGCCCGGATGCAGTCGCTGCGGCGCGTTCGCTGTCGGCCACGACATCGCGCATCCAGCGCAGGCTGCCGCCCGCGGAGAGCATCACCCCCATCAGATACCACCGGTTCGGCACGCTATGGCAGAAGGTGTGCGCCCTCATGCCGGGGTCCACCTTCACCGCATCCGTGTGCGCGAAGACGACGCCTGACGTGCCGAGGCTGCTGAGCACGCGGCCCTCCCTCACGATGCCCGTGCCTGTCGCGCCGCAGGTGTTATCCGCGCCGCCGCCAGCGACCGGCGTGCCCGCCTTGAGGCCGGTGAGCTTCGCCACCGATGGCGTGATGTGCCCGCAGTCGTCCACCGACTCGCGCACGGGGACGAGGATGCTCATCGGCAGGCCGAGCGTGTTCATGAGTTCTTCCGACCAGCGACGCCTCACCACGTCGAACATCGCCGTCCCCGCCGCATCGGAGACTTCCATGAGCTTCTCGCCCGTGAGCCGGAAGCGGATGTAATCCTTCGCCAGCAGCAGCGTCGCCAGCCGGTCGAAGTTCCTCGGCTCTTCGTCCCGCAGCCAGACGACCTTCGGCACGGTGAAGCCTTCGAGCGGCGGATTTGACACCAGACGCCGCATCTCGTCTTCGCCGCCGACCTTCTCGATGATCCAGTGCCGTTGCTTCGTGGTGCGTCCGTCGCACCAGAGGAGCGCGGGGCGGATCACCTTGTCGTCCTTGTCGAGGAAGACCGAGCTGTGCATCTGGCCCGAAAGCCCGATGCCGGAAATCTCGTCGCCTTTCACTCCGGCCTTCGCGAGGACCGTCTTCGTCGCCGTGATCGTCGCCTGCCACCAGCGCTCCGGGGCCTGTTCCGCCCAGCCGGGCTTCGGCGTCAGGAGCGGATACTCGTCGGTGTGGCTGGCGCGGGTTTCGCCTTTCTCGTTGATCACGAGCGCCTTGACGCCCGTCGTGCCGATATCCAACCCCAGAAGCAGGGCCATCATGCACCCCCTTCACGCGTGAGACGTGCGCTCGCACATGTGCGCTCGTTCGTGCGCAGCGCGGTCCTGCATCAATATCATGTCGAAAGAGTTAAATAATACGGTCAGACCCGATGAGGCGTCAATGTAGCGACCGGAAGAGAGACGAGTCTCAAAGCTGAAGGACGTTTCCCCGCATCCTGAACCCACAGGTGTAACTTTCCCCTGGTTGCTCCCGTCTATCTCTTTGCGACGAAGCGCTCTTGACGTTGGGCCACTATACCCGTATAATTACGGGCATAGTGGCGGCATGCGCCGGCGTCTTCGCCGTGCTATCGTGTCCTGGGCAGCCGGGAAGGAGGACGGTCATCATGTGGGGACGAGAGAGATGCGTTTGCTACGCTGAAAGCTGCCGGGGTGGGGGCTTGCTTTCAGAGATGAGGGTGCAGAGATTCATGGCTGATACGGACGACCGCTCACACGGCGCGACGTATCCTTCGCTCTTTTCCATACCATTGAGTGCCTTCGCGTGCTTTCCCTGGATTCCTCGACGGCGACCCCGGCGAGGAATCCCTCCCATCGCTCACGGGCCATGCCACAAGCAGGGCCTCGACAAAGGAGAAAAGAAGATGCGCACTTTTGCACTCCTCGCAGCAGCGCTGACGTTCATCGGCGCTTCCCGCCTCACAACGCCCGCACGGGCGCAGGACCAGGTGATCACCGGACATACGAACACCGTCAAATCGGTCGCCGTCAGCCCCAACGGACGATTCGTCGTCTCCGGCGGCTTCGACAAGACCGTACGCCTCTGGCGGACTGGCAGCAGTATGTCCATGGAAAGGCTCAACGAATTCCCCGAAATAGCCCTTGCGGTCGCCGTCAGCCCCGACAACCACTTCATCGCCACCGGGTGCGCCGACAACTCCGTGCGAATCTGCCGTTGCCTTGATGGGATGATCGTTCGGACCATCGGCGGGCATACCGGCGCGGTGTATGCGGTGGCCATCAGCCCGGACGGGCAGCACGTCGCGTCGAGCGGCATTGACGGGGTGGTGCGGCTCTGGCACATGAGCGACGGCACGCGGGCCATGACGTTCGCCGGGCACATCGCCCCCGTCTGGGCGGTCGCGTTCAGCCCGGATAGCCGCTACGTCGTGTCCGCGAGCAGCGACCGTACGGTGCGCGTGTGGAGCGTGATGGATACCCTCCACGTCCGCACGCTCGAAGGCCATACGGCTCCGGTGCAGGACGTAGCTATCGGCCCCGTCGCCTCCGACGGCGCGCAGTACGTCGTCACGGGCAGCGTTGACCGGACCGTCCGCGTATGGCGTCTGGCGGACGGCGAACTCGTGCGCACGCTCACGGGACACGGGGGCAGCGTGCATACCGTAGCCATCAGCCCGGACGGCCACTTCGTCGCTTCGGGCAGCTCTGACGGCACGGTGCGCCTGTGGAACCTCGCCGATGGTGCGCTCGTGCGGACGTACGAAGGCCACGTGAAAGGCGTGAGAGACGTGGCATTCACCCCGGACGGGCACTTCGTCGTCTCTGCGGGCGACGACAAGACGGTGCGCCTCTGGGATGTCGCGGATGTGTCCGCGCTCGGTTCGGGCCAAGGGCGCAGCACGTCCGTAAATCAGGGGTCGTAGGCAAGGGTTGCGTACAGGGGTTATTCCTCTACATGCGAAGAACGGGGCGACACAGACGTTGCCCCGTTCTTCTTTCAGGGCTTTCCTGATCACGGCGCGATAACCCGCGTCCCGAATTGCAGCGCGCCCGGCCCAGTTCCGAGGAAAAGCCTTGGCTTTCGTCCGGTCCTCTCCTCGTACTCGGCGGCGAGGCGGCTGAGTGCGCTGTCGGTATCGTGCTTGCAGAGGATCGCCACCGTGCCGCCCGATCCTCCGCCGGTGATCTTCGCCCCGTAGAACCCCGCTTCCGGCCCCAGCCGGCGGACCATGCGCACGACAAGCTCGGTTTCCCGGCTGCCCATGCCACAGCGCGAGCCGTAGCTCCAGTTCGAGGCGTACATAAGCTCCCCGGCGTGGATCATCTCTTCGTGCACGCCGTGCACGCGATGCACGCCGCGTTCTCCGGCACGCCGAAGGTGCTCCCGGAAGCTCTCCACGCGGGCGTTCTCGTAGATCGGGTGCTCCGTCCGGCTGCGGATCATGTACGTCGTTTCGGGGATCACCCGCGTCACCGGATCGTTCGTCTTCCCGTATCGTGCGAGGAATGCCGCGCCCGTCATGCGCGAGGGGAGGCTGTCTTTCCAGCGAGCGACGTATTCCTCCGGCGTGAGGTTGCAGAGGTAGCCCCTCGTCGTGTCGCTCTCGCCGCGTTCGCTCATCTCTCTGGAGATGATGCGCTGCCCCATGAACGCGCCGACCCGCGTATCCGTATAGCGCGACCCGCCGACGGCGTGCTTCACGTGCGTATCGAGGCCCACGACGCGAATTCCCGACGGCAGGGCGACCGTGCCCTCAAGCTCGTGCGGCTGACACCTGAGCGCAAGGAGCCCGCCCGCCTCGCCGAGCAGCGAGGTCACCTGGTCCATGATGCCGCACGGCGCGCCGACGACGCGGTTCTCCACGATCTGACAGAGCGCCGCGAGCCGCATTCCGGGGACGTTCAGCCCGTATGCCGCGAGGAGGCCCATCGCGGCGGCGACTTCGAGCGCGGCGGAGGAACTCACCCCCGCCCCAAGCGGAACGTCCGACTGCATGGCAATCGTCGCGCCGCGCTCAAAACGGGGGAGGACGCCTTCCGCCCGGAGGACGCTGAACACCCCGGCGACGTAAGCCACCCATCCGCGCCTGCGGTCCTGCGCAAGGCGATCCCTCACGACCTCGTACGGATCACCGCCCGACCCCGGCAGAAGGTCGTCGAGCGACGCGCTCACCTCCGGCTCCAGCCCTTCTGCGGCGGCGTTCGCGCTCTGGATGCGCACGACCCGGTCGTTGCGAAGCTGCACACCGCATACCGTCGCCTCGGCGAGCGTCCCTTCGAGCACAAGCGAGCCGGAGTAATCGGCGATGCCCCCCATCACATCAAGCCGCCCCGGAGCGCGGCTCACGTGGATCGGGAAGCCTTGGCCGAAGTAGCCCCGCAGCGTCGTGGAAAGAGCGCTGATGAAGCGCCTTACGTCGGCAGGCTCGGAGACAGACATACCGCCCTCCCTTCGCGTGTTCGCACGCGCACAGGGCAGAAAGATAGGGCCTTCGACCATGCCGACACAAACGGCCCCGACGCGGGCTTCTCCGTGGCACTTGCTTCACCGATGAACGCGAAACGTTCGCCGCTCGGCATGACGTTTTTCGGGTTAGGTTCCAAAGAAGGAGAGGCACCCCGTGCGGATGCCGGGAGTGCCTCTGCCAAGAGAGTTGAGGACAGGGGTCAGCGACCCATCATCTGCCGACGGTACATCGGACGTGCGCCCGTGTCCGGCTTGGCGGGATGCCAGCTTGGGTTGAGGAACTTCTGCCGTTGCTCGTCGGTGAGCACCCCGCGCACCTGGATGAGTCCCTGAATCCTCAACATCTGCACCTGACTTCTCAGGGTGCTGATCTGGGTGACTTTCGCCTGCACCTGCGTCATGTTCGGCTGGGCAGCCTGGAGCAGTTGCTGGAGTTCAATCTGCGCCACGCGGATTTCGCCCTGCTTCGGGATGACCTGCTTCTGGGTGTTCTGGTGGATTTCACGGATGCGACTCCACTGATCGGCGCTCAGGTCGAGTGCCTGAAGGCGTTGGAACCCCATCATCTGCAAGCCACCGGGACCCGTGCTCATCACCCCACGACCCATGCGCTGACCCATCATCCCCATCCCCATTCCGGGCATGATGGGCGGATCGTCGTCGTTCGGTCCGGGGTCGGGCTGCGCTATGACGGCGACCGCCAGGAACGATGCGGCGACCAGGCCACCAAGAACCCACAACGTGCGCTTCATGGTGAGAACCTCCATGTAAGTGAAATATGATACCTGCACGATTGACGAGTAGCGTCACGACGGAGCATCTTTTCGTCATCGGCGTCAGCCGAGGACGCTGGCCATCGGCACCGTCTCATTGTGGTCAACGAGCCGATTCGTGAGATTATTGTGTGAACGGGAACACCCATTCGTCCTCTCTCTCACCGGAAGCTCATCCTGCGAAAGGTCGAACGATGCTGAGAACGTGGATTCCACTCGCTCACGATTGGAAGTTCCTTCGTGATGAATCACCCGACGCATGGCAGGCAGCATTCGACGATTCCTCGTGGAAGACGGTCTCCGTGCCACACTGCTTCAACGCCGACGACACGTTCCTTCCCCAACGCGGCTACTATCGCGGCCCGGCGTGGTATCGCACGAGGCTGCCCGAAACGCCTGCCGGGGCACGCGTCGAACTGGCTGCCCTCGGCGCGTTTTCCGTGACGCACGCCTGGATCAACGGCACGTTCGTCGGGAAATTCATGGGCGGCTACACCGGGTTTAGCGTGAACCTCACGCCGCACCTGCGCCGCCGGAAGGCGAACCTACTCTCGCTCCGCGTCACAAGCCTCCACAACCCCGACGTGCTGCCGGGCAAGGAGATCCCCGACTACAACCTCTACGGCGGAATCTACCGCGAAATCGGCCTCCGCGTGAGCGATCCGCTCTTCATACCCGACCGGGGCATCGTCGTGAGCACGCCGAAGGTGACGAAAGAGCAGGGCGCGGTGCACCTCAACGTGAGCGTGCGGAACGACCGTCGGGGGAAGGTGCGTGGGCGCGTCGCCGCGGAGGTGCTCGCTCCTGACGGCAAGGTGGTGAGCGCAGGCGAACAGCACCTCCTCATCGCTGGGAAGAACGAGCGGATGGTGACGGTCCCCCTGCCGCCGGTCGCCGACCCGGCGCTCTGGTCGCCGGATAGCCCGTCGCTCTACCGCGTGCGCGTGAGGCTTCACGATGCGTCGTGCCTGGTTGACGAGCAATGCGCCAACTTCGGCTTCCGGTGGTTCCGCTTCGACGCGGACAAGGGCTTTTTCCTCAACGACCGGCAGCTCAAGCTGCACGGGGCGAACCGCCATCAGGATTACCCCGGCATCGGCAACGCCCTGCCTGCCTCGTTCCAGGCTTACGACGTGGCGCTCCTCAAGGAAATGGGGGCGAACTTCGTCCGATGCTCGCACTACCCCATGCACCCGGCCTTCCTCGATGCCTGCGACCGGCTCGGTCTGCTCGTGCTGGAGGAGATCGCCTCGTGGCAGTTCATCGGCGGCACGCAGTTCACCGCCAACGCGGTGGCGATGATGGAAGAGATGATCGCGCGCGACCGGCATCATCCCTCGATCATCCTCTGGGGGCTGCTCAACGAGGGTCGGAGCAACGCGCTGTTCCAGACGCTCAACGACACCGCCCGCAGGTGCGACCCCTGGCGGCTGACGATCTACGCCGACAACCGCCCGGAAGAAGGGATGAAGCTCGGCACCGTCCTCATACCCGACGTGCTCGGCCTCAACTACAAGGTCCCTCACCTCGACGAATTGCGCGAAACCCTGAAGGGCCTCAAGCTCACGAACACCGAGCACACGAACGCGAACACCGGCGAACGCAGGAAGCCCGACGGCACGCTGTTCACGGACGCCGAGAGCGAAATCTGGCAGGTGGAGCGCATCTTCCACGATCTCGACGAGTTCGACAAACGGGAATGGATGGCGGGCAGCACGCTCTGGTGTATGCACGACTACGGCACGGACTACGAGCCGGTCTGGCCATTGCAGAAGTCGGGTGTGTTCGATGCGTGGCGCATCCCGAAGCCCGCAGCGCACGCAATTCGCGCCCGGTGGACGAAAGAGCCGTTCCTGCGCATCGCCCAACACTGGACCTGGCCGGGTTCGGAAGGAAAGCCGCAGACTGTGTTCGTGTTCAGCAACGCCGAGGCGGTGGAGCTTCGGCTCAACGGCCGCTCGCTCGGCACGCAGACGCAGAGCGAGAAGCCGCGCTCCGAGGGCTTTGTGTGGGAAGTCCCCTACGAGCCGGGCACGCTCGTCGCCCTCGGGAAGCATTCCGGCGGTGAGCTGCGCGACGAACGCCGTACCGCCGGAGAACCGGCAGAGGTGCGCCTTGAGTCCCTCGCCGCCGAACTACCGGCAAATGGGACCGACATCACCCTCCTCACCGTCACCATCGTTGACAAGAGCGGCACCCACGTCCCCTCCGCCGACCTCGCCGTCTCGTTCAGGGCGGAAGGCGACGCGACGTTCTTCGGACTTGGTGGCCACCCTGAGGTGAGGACCCGTTCGGGGGTGGGGAGGATCGTGCTCCGCGCCGGTCAAACCCCCGGTCCGGTGAAGATCATCGCCGAAAGCGCGGGGTTGAAAGCGGGGAGTGGGACGGTCACGATGACGAAGGCGTGAGGTGCTCTTCGCCTTAGAAGTAGGGGCACGGCGCGCCGTGCCCCTACAAGATATTGTTACGACTTGTCTTGTATGGACGATTTGCCTGCTGCTCTCGCATTCACACGGTAGGAGATTTCCAGCCTGAAAGCGTAAGGCGCAGCGAAGCGCAAGGGCGACCTACGCGTCGCCCTTCGTCCTTTCTTCGCCGCCTATTCCTCGTCAAGGTCCACGCAGATGAGCAGATTGACGAGCGGAACGTCTCCGATGTTCTCCATCTCGTGCTCCGTCATCGGCGGGATGTAGAACATCGTACCGGGTGTGGCTTCGAAGACCTCGCTGCCGATGCGGACGCGACCTTTGCCCGCGAGAAGGTAGTACGCTTGTTCGGTGGAGCGGTGGTGGTGGGGGAAATGCCTGCCGCCGGGTTGATACGTCTGGCGTATCATCTTGAGGCGGCCGGTGCCGATAAACGCCGCAAGACCTTTCCTGCCTTTCCGATCCACGAGCGATTCGTCTTGGAGGCCGGACGAGAGCGATGCGCCGCCCGGCGTTGGCGTGACATCTTCCGGTCGAATACGTAGGGACATGGTTCTCTCCTTCTGCAATGGGGAATACCGTGCTCCGGCGTCTTGAACACCGCGAACATGCGCGTGTCTGCGGACATTCTCATGATCCGCACGTCTTTGAATGTAATCATCCGCCGCCGCTCGTCCGAGCCAGGGGTTAAGGTTTGCTACGACCGCAGATGAATCGCTCGACCTCATCCGCCGTCGAAGCGAGAGCTGCACCCCTCGACCGACATTCGCGGGACCGCCTCACCTGAGCAGCGTCATTGCGCGCACAATCGCCCGTTCGCCGCTCTCAAGGCGACAGACGTACACCCCGCTCGCCGCACGCCGACCGAATGCATCTCGCCCATCCCACACCACCTCGTGCATCCCCGCCTCAACCGTCCCATCAACGAGCGTCCGCACGCGCTGACCGTTCAGCGCGTGAACCGTCAGCCTCACCGGACCGGCCTGCGGAAGCTTAAATCGGATCGTCGTGGACGGGTTGAACGGATTCGGGGTGGCCGGAAAGAGCATCGCACCAGGTGGGGCCGGGTGCGTCGTCGCGTCCACCGGCTGCTCATTCACGAGCGCGGAGAGAATCGTGAGTTTCTGGCCCGCGCCGCCTGAGAGCGTCAGACGCACCGGGACATCCTTCCGGCCCACCAGCGCAAGCCGGAGTGCCGAGCCGTCGCAGTGCTCCGCGCTCGCAAGCGCACCAGAAACGCGGAAAGAGTTTTCGCCGCATGGCGTTGCCGCGAGGACGAGATCGGCAGCCCACATCGGCGCGGAGGTCCTCACGCGCACCTCCTGACCCTCGGCGGAGGCGATGAGCTTCATCCCTACCCGCTCTCCGGCTGGGCGGCAAGCCGCGAGGGCTTCTGCCGGAAATCGGAAGGAAGGCTCCAGCGTGCGCATCAGCACGAGACACGCATCGTACGCCGTCACGGCCCCATTGCCGCTCACGTCGGCGCGCCGCGCATCAATGGAGGCAAGCACGCCGACAGTGTGCCGCAGGACGAGCGACGCATCATACGCGGTGATGGACCCGTCTCCGCTCGCGTCGCCGTAGACAAACGGCACGAGCGGCGAAATCTGCATTTCCCCGTCCACGAGGAAGCCGCCCGTCGTCGTGTCGAACCAAACCGGCAGCCCGGCAGCAACGATTTCGTTGCCGAGCGTGTCGTGCAGCGCTTTCGTGAGCACTTCTCCCCCGTGACGCACCACCGGCCCCCAGCCGATGAGGAAATACCCGCCGTTGGTGATCTCCTCCCCCGTATACCCGAAAAGGATGGGGGTGCTCATGAGACCCGCCACGCCGATGAGGTCGCCTCGCCGGAGCAACGGGCGTTGAAGGACCGGCTCCCACGCGGCGCGGATGGAGGTGATGCTCCACGCGCCTTCCGTCCATGCGGCGTTCGGGCCGAGTTGGTCGCGGTCGTACGTCACGCCGAATGCCGCGCACCCCGTCGGGTTCGATGCGGGGACCATGAGGCTATCGAGCGCCCAGGGCGTTGACGCCCAGAGAAGCGGCTCCGCGCCGACGCGCTCGAAGGTGAGCGCGAGGGCGAAGTCCGCGCCGATCAGCTCCGAGGCGAAGGTGAGCAACCCATCGCGGGTTCGGTCGGTGAGCGTCCCCGTGAGTGTGTCGGCGTCCGCGTCGAGGAGGATGCCGAGCGTGCCGATGTCGTGAGTGCCGCTGTAGTCGGTGAAGAGTCGGTTGGGGTAGGGCGGCGCCATCATCCGCCACGCGACGCGGAGGCTGTCGGAGGGCAGGTCAACCCACATGCGCACCTCGTCAATGTCCTCCCTGTCGTCGAATTCATAGGTATTCGCCTGAAACCGGTTGTCGTCGCCGTCGAAGAGCACGCGGTAATCGGCAGTCCATTCCCCTCCCGGCCCCACGACGTTCCCGTCCGTGACGAATGTCCGGGCGGAGGCAAGGCTCATGCCCACCGCAACAAGCGCCCACAACGGAGACATCGCCTCCACCCCCCACGATGGGACAGCGTTTCCTCGACGGTGCGTTCACGGATAGGTCTCATCGGCCAAGGATAACGGAGCGAACCGCGAGGGGAAAGGCTTGACAACTTCCTGTAAAACATACATATATGCAATAACCACCTCGTGAGGCTTCCGCAGTTCGACGGCGAAGACCGGCTCGCGGTCTCCTCCGGCGGCAGGCATTGGATACGTCTACCCCGTGTGCGATGTTGAGCATGTCAGATGAGGCCATCGAATTGCATTGCGAAGGAGATGCACGTGAGTTCCAAAGACGACATCCGCGCCGTGCTGTTCGATTTCGGCGGCACGCTCGCATACGATGAGCCGGGCTACGCCGAGGGGTTTGCGGCTCTCTGCACGGCGATGGGCTACCCTGCCGACGCGCAGAGCTATCACCGCGCCGGTCAGGAGGCAGAGCAGGTATCGCCGGAGGCCCCGCGTGACGTGGAACGCTGGCTCCTCTGGCGGGAAAGCTATCGGGAGGAGCTCCTCCGCAGGCTCGGCGTCCCCGAAAATGAGATCGAACACATGAAGCGGATCATCGCGGAGCGGTTCCGATATTACTCGCGGGCGCGGTGCTATCCGGAAACGCACTACGTGCTGCGGAGCCTTCGCTGGGCGGGGTACATCGTCGGGGTGATCTCGAACATCTCGCCGGGGCTGCCGCTCGTGCTCAAGGAGCTTGAGCTTGACCAGTACCTCGCCTTCGCCATCGCGTCGGATACCTTCGGCGTCGCCAAGCCCGACCCGCGCATCTTCGAGGAGGGCTTGCGGCGTGCAGGCGTGCCCGCAGAAGCGGCGATGTACGTCGGCGACGCCATAGACCCGGACGTGGTGGGTTCGGCGGCGGTAGGGATGCACCCCGTGCTCATTGACCGCAGAGGACGCGTCCCTGAGCGCGAGGGGATGCTGAGGATCACCAACCTCACGCAATTGCTCGACCGGCTCGGCGTGGATTCATGGCGGGACAAATCGCTCCACGACATCGTGCCGAGCCGGTGATCGAAAGAGAAACGATCTCCGCTACTTCAGTCCCAGCGCCTCGGCAATCGCCGGTCTGAAGCCCTCCGCCATCGCCCGGAAGCCGACATCGCTCGGATGCGCGCCGTCCACGAAGCCGTCGGCGAGGTCGGGTCCGAGCATTTCGGGGCCTTCCGTGAGCGCGATCAGCGCATCGCCCGCGCTCCGGCGTTCGGCGACGGCGTCGCGGATGACCTGCCGCATCCCTTCCAGTCGCTTCTCCGTTTCCGGGTACCAGAGCGCCGGGGTGGCGTAGATCGGGGTGTTGCAGATGATCGGGGTGTCGGGGCGCTTCTCCCTGATGATCGAGAGGAACGGCGCGTACACGGCGCGCAGCTTCTCGACATCCTGGAGGTTCTGCGCGAAATCAATCACGTAGCAGGAAGCGGGTATCTCGGCCATCGCGTGGGCAAGCTCCGGTTCGCCCATGCCGTTGCCGCTGAAGCCGAGATTCACGAAGTCAACGTCGAGCATCCTGCCCAAGATCGCCTGATAGCTCATGCCCGGCCTGCTCGCACATCCGCCCTGCGTGATGGACGACCCGTAGAACGCGACGGGCTTCTCGACGGCAAAGGGGCTGGGAGGCGCGAACCTCGCCGCCTCGTTGACCCCGATTGCGAGGACCTCAGCCGGAGCGTAGAGCGGCAGATACAGGCATATCTCGCGCCAGAGGGCGGGCATGTCCTCGAAATACGCCTGTTCGTGTTGCCCGGCCTGAGGAGCCGAGACGACTCTGGGGGCCGCCGAACGCCAGTAGACGCCGTCCGCGTAGAGGTCTATCCCCATTTGCCCGATGAGCGACATGTTGTGAAGCGTAGCCTGCTCCGGGTAGTTCACCCGGATGGCCAGGTGCGTCGCGTTCGTGCGGAACCGCACGCGGCCTCCGCTTGGGTTCGTCGCCAGCCACCACACAGGCTCCCTCACCACTGGCTTCATCCGCGCCGGAAGCCGCCAGAGGTGCGGCGTGTTCTCCGAGAACCACGCCAGCCCGTTCACGACAAATCGTTCATCGGGGAACGATATCCACCGCATGAAGACCTCCGTTCGGACGCATCCGGCTTCCGCCGGAGACAGGTCCTCCAACCGCCTGAGAGTGTGTACGGGAAGAGGCTTAGGAGGGTTTGGAAACCCTCCCCTACACCCGAAAATGCCCGTAGGGGCGGGTTTCTAACCCGCCCGAAATCGCCCCGAAAAGACTTTCCATACACACTCTGAGAGCGACCTCAGTTCACCACGACCTCTTCGAGCGAGCGCTTCGGCACGTGATGCGCGCCCTGCGCGTCTCGATAGTATCTGATGTTCCCGTCCCGACCGACCGGCTCGATGATGATGGTCTCATTCGGCACTCCAAGCGCGACGACGAGGAGGATTTCCAGATGATTCGGGATGCCGAGCGCTTCCCGCAGTGGGACGCGCTGGAATGAGGACATCATGCACGCGCCGTAGCCCTTCTCTCTGGCAGCAAGCACGACGGTCTGCGCGGCGATCCCGTGATCTATGCCGAAGTTCTCGCTCACCGTCGTGTCGCCGAGGATGATGAGGTACGCCGCAGGCCGTTCGCCTTCCGCTGGCCCCGGCCAATCGGTGAGATACCCCGCCCACGCGAGGTGCGGAAAGACTTTCGCGTTGGTTTCCCGGTCGTGCGAAAGCCAGTATTTCAACGCCTGCTTGTTGCTGCCTGAGGCCGAGAGCCGGGCCAGGTCAACGATCTCAAGAAGCGACTGTCGCGTGATCGGCACATTTTCGTTGAATCGTCGGACGCTCCGACATGCACGAACAAGCTCCGCGAGCATGATACCCTCCTAGAATGGGAACCGCAGACGACAAAGGGCGGTCGTAGAAAAGCGCTCATTCAAGAGCAAAAGATGAGATACAACCGGCGGTATGCCAACCTGCCCGCGCTGCCGGAAAAGCGCGGTTGTGGCCGATTCACCGGCAAGGTTGTATATTTGAAAGAACGCATCGCCGGTCGAACACCGAACGGGAGCGGACAAGTGCTTCGTTCGGCAGGCGCGGACGCCGCAAAGGGCAAGGAACGTCCATGAGACGCAGACACTACCTGTTGACGCTCTTCCTGATAAGCCTTTCCGAGGCGTGCCTTGCCTCCCAAGGCCCGGTAGACAGCGCTCGTTTCGAGGCGGAAGTCCGTCAGTTGGAGCTTTCCATCATCGCGCCCTGCTGCTGGCATCAGCCGGTGGCGACTCACAACTCGCCGATCGCCCTTCAGATCCGGCAGGAAATCCGCGAATCGCTCGCCCAGGGAAAGACGCCGGACCAGATCAAGGCGGAGTACGTCCGGAAGTACGGCGAGCGCATCCTCGCCGTACCGCCCAGGAACGCCTTCAACCAGTTCCTGTGGATCATCCCCATTGCGGCAAGCGTTGGGGCTTTTGGCGTTGCGGGGCACTTCCTGCGCCTCTGGCGGAAGGCCCAAGTCTCGAAGCCTGAGGTGCGCACGCGAAAGGTCCCCGACTCCGCCGCGTTTGCGAAGGTTGACGAACAGCTCAAGAAGTGGGATGAATAGCTCCGTTTCCGGCGCATGATGACGGGTCTGCCCATGTGCTCCTCCTGCACAACGCATCGGAATTCGTGACCATCCCCCCAGGTCACGCCGCTCATCTGGCGGTCTTTGGCCGAACCGAACGGAGGCACAAGCGGTGCGCGAGACTTCCCCCCTTTCCGAGAATCTCCGAGCGGATGGATGACGATCTCCTCCGAACAAGGAGGAAAAAGCGGAACACACACCATCACGAACCGGCCCTACGACCTCATCGTAGGTTCCTGTTGACCGTACCGAAGAGAATAAGTATACTATGTTCTCTTATATTGGAACGATCCATGATAATTCGGCTCGATACACTTAAGGACGGTTCGCACCGCCAGAATTGGTCCGGGCAGATTGATGGGGTAGACCTCCTCTACCCCGACATCGCCGCGTCGGTTCAGGTCCGGACGAAGATTTCTCGGCTGCGCGATCTCATCACGGTTCGCGGGCACATGTGGGCACAGTTGTATCGCCCCTGTGACCGGTGTCTGCAACCGGCGAAGATCGCGCTGGAAGCTCCGCTCTACGTGGTGATACGCCAGTGCACCGTGGGCATGGCTCCCGAAGAAGGCGACGACGGCGAATACCTGCTCACCGTCGCCTACGAGGAGCAGGAGGTTGACCTCACCGGCCACATACGCGACAACCTCATCGTAGAAGTCCCGATGGTGAACTATTGTCGCGAGGAGTGCAAGGGCCTGTGTCCCACGTGCGGCGCCGATCTCAACGAAGGGCCGTGTTCCTGTCCTGAGGAAGGCGACCCGCGCTGGGCGGCTCTGAAGTCGTCGAAGGACCAGTAGCAGGCCGTTCCCGAGGACGGAAGGTCTCTCTAGCGAGAGCGCGGTGAGAAGGCACTACCCCGCGTCTCCGCACTGTGCTCATGATGCCGCACGGTCATCATGCCAATAATCGCAATGTCCGAAAAGGAGTAATCGCGTGGCGAACCCAAAACATCGCACGTCAAAGGCACGCACACGGTCGCGCAGGACCCACTGGAAGCTCTCCGTGCCGCCGGTGGTCAAGTGCGGACACTGCGGCGCTCCCAAGGTGGCGCATCACGTCTGCCCTGAATGCGGGTACTATGGGCAACGGCTTGTCGTAACCCCGCGTGAGGAAGAGTAAGACTTCTTTCCGGCCCCGAACGTGCGAGGCTGCCAATGCAAAAGAACCTATCTCAGTAGGTCAGGAAAAGGCATACTGAACAGCCCGCTGGGGTAGGCTCCAAGGAGCCTGTATGGCGACGGTTCCGACGATCGCGATTGACGCGATGGGTGGTGACTACGCGCCGGATGAGATCATCGCCGGAGCGGTGCAGGCATTAGAGCACGCGCCGGGGCAGGTGAAGCTCGCCCTGGTGGGTCAGGAAGACGCGATACGGCGCTCCTTGGAGCGATTCGGCCCTCAGGACGGGCTGCGAATCGTCCATGCGCCCGATACCGTCGGCATGGCCGAGTCGGTGGCAACGCTTCGCAAGAAGAGGGATTCGTCTCTTGCCGTGGCGATCAGGATGCAGAAAGAGCGGGAAGCCGACGCCATGGTGAGCGCGGGCAATACCGGCGCGGCAATGGCCCTCTCCCTGCTCGTCTTGGGGCGCATCCCTGGCGTGGGTCGCCCGGCCATCGCCTGTCCGATGCCGACGGCGAACGGCGTGTGCACGCTCATAGACGTGGGCGCGAACAGCACGTGCAAGCCGGAGCACCTCTATCAGTTCGCCGTCATGGGCAGCCTGTATCACTCCTACGCCCACAACGTGGCCAGGCCCCGCGTCGGCCTGCTGAGCATCGGTGAGGAAGCCTCAAAAGGCGACCCGCTTGTGCAGGAAACCCACGCGCTGCTTGCCGCTTCCTCGCTCAATTTCATCGGCAACGTCGAAGGGCGGGACATCCTGCCCGGCGTGGCCGAAGTGGTGGTGTGCGACGGGTTCACTGGCAATGTCGTGCTCAAGTTCGCGGAGAGCGCCGTGCAGTTCATCGGGGGGATGTTGCGCGAGGCGACCAAGTCCTCGCCGGCAGGCAAGCTCGGCGGGCTGCTCATCAGGCGGTCCTTCGCCCGCGTGAAGGCGCGCCTGGACTGGGAAGAATACGGAGGAGCGCCCCTCCTGGGGATTGACGGGATCGCGATCATCTGCCATGGCCGGTCGAAGGCCAAGGCCATCACCAATGCGATCCGTGTGGCCGCTACAGCGGTCAGAGGGCAACTGAATACCCACATCAAAGCCGAATTGGAGAAGGTACATGTCGACGCAATGGCCTGAGCGGGCGGTCATCAAAGGTCTGGGAGCTGCGGTCCCGGAGAAAGTGCTCACGAATGCCGACCTGGAGAAGATCGTTGATACCTCGGATGAGTGGATACGCACCCGCACGGGGATCGAACGACGCCACATCGCCGAAAACGGCACGACATCCCTCACTCTTTCTATAGAAGCCGCACGCAAGGCACTTGACGACGCCGGGATGGGGCCGGACGACCTCGACCTGATCATCGTCGGGACACTCACGCCGGAAATCGGCTTCCCGGCGACGGCCTGTCTCCTCCAGGACGCGCTCGGTGCGAAGAGGGCCGCATCGTTCGATTTCAACGCCGCGTGCTCCGGCTTCATCTACGGCTTGCACCTGGCCGACGCGCTCATCAAGGGTGGGACGCAGCGCAACATCCTGCTTATCGGCGCGGAGACGCTCTCGCGGATCACGAACTGGAAGGACCGGAACACCTGTGTCCTCTTTGGCGACGCCGCCGGAGCCGCCGTCATCGGGCCGGGCACGGATGCTCGCCCTGACGCGGGAATCATCGCCACCTATATTTGCTCCAACGGCGCTCAGCCGGAAATGCTCTGTCGGATAGGCGGCGGCGCGCGTCCTGTCGCCGACCCGGCGCAGCAGTACATCCAGATGTCGGGCAGAGATGTGTTCAAGCGCGCCGTGACGACCATGGGCGATGCCGCCGAACTGATCCTGAAAAGGACCGGCTA
>Ga0172366_10001722_pt1 | contig 17124 bp, 20 predicted proteins | sample LakKivSesite69cm_FD_114533 | JGI IMG/M metagenome (GOLD analysis project Ga0172366, IMG submission 114533) | Sediment microbial communities from Lake Kivu, Rwanda - Sediment site 69cm | ecosystem: Environmental > Aquatic > Freshwater > Lake > Sediment | place: Rwanda: Western Province, Lake... | reverse complement strand
AAATTTAAATTTTTTGTTATGACAGAAACCTAGAAGAGATAATTGATTGTAAATCAAACTATCTAATACAGTAACATTATAACCTTCTTGGAGTAATTTTTCGGTAAGAATAGAACCAATATAACCCGCACCACCTGTAATAAGTACATTATTCATAATAATTTTATAACACTTTCTTTTAAGGTAAATCTACCTTTATGATAATTTTCAATCCAATCGGATTCTTGTTTATTATCACCAACTATATCAGATATATATTTAAAACAAAAGAAATTAATTTTCTTTAATTTACAAATCTTGGCAAATGCATAAGATTCCATATCAATACAATCACATTTATGTAATGGTGTTTTAGTTTGAAAAGAATCGAAAGTAGAAATTGTATATAAATTGGAATTAAAAATAATATTAATGGGTTCATATCCAGGATAATTCATATCACCATCAATAAAAGTTCCACACGAAATAACTTGATTTTTAAAATTACAAGTTCCTCCTGCTGATCCTACATTAATTACCGTATCAACTTCGGGATTTTCATGTAGATATGATAGTAATGATATAGACGCATTAATTTTACCTACACCAGTATAAATTACATTGAATTCATCTTTAAAAGGAAATTCTTTTTCTAAAGCAGACACGATAACATATTTTTTCATAGATTATTTAATAATATAATTTCTTTAAAGAACTCTTCTAATTTGTTTTTTACTCTATGATGTTTTATCATTTCACAATTGTAATCTATATATGGCTTCATATTTTCATATATCGATGGAGTCAAAGAGTTAACGATTTTTATTAATTCAGGAATATCATTAAATCGAATTACACCTCTTTCATCGTATCCTAATTCTTCTAAATTAGGACATCCCCAATAAATGGGAACGGTTTTTGTTGCAAATGCATCTGTAATTTTTTCAGTATACCAATTTTTATGGTATACATTTTCTACTGCGACATGAAACATACAATCTATAAAACATGTTTTTTTAGAATGCCAAATATTATTTGGTCTACCAATTCCTCCATTTTTAAAATCATCGGAGTTAAAATCATCCAGAGTAAAAAACCATTTTTTTGGTATGTTTATCCATTCTCCGATTTTAAATATCTCATTTCTAAATTTATGTCCATTAGTAATAGACTTTGCACCAGATAAAAAACTGACTTGGAAACTTTTATTTGGGTATTCTTCGTTAAAAGTTTCCAAATAATTGTTTTCTTCGGTACCTGATCCGCCTTCTCCTATATGGTGAAATAACATTGCATTTGGACATTTAGATATTAGTTCATCATTCCACGTTAATATTCCTGTAAATAAATTATGATTGGACATTACCCATGAATGCATTCCAAAGAACTCATTTGGTTCATGTAACATTATAAAATTGTAAGGGTTTATTTTTAAATCATCAATGCTTTTTGGAATATAATCGTAAAAAAAGGTAATTGGTTTATTTTTACCTATTTCACGAAGACCATCATAAACATTACTAGTTTCAGGTCTAAAATTAGAAAATATTTTCATATGGTATTATTTGTTTTTCCATCAATTTATTTATCCCTCTTTTAACATATAGATTGAACTTTTTTTCAAATTCTACTCTTTGATTAGGAATTTGTTTGAGAACAATCATTTCTCTATATAAACTAGTCCAGTTTCTTTGTTTCAAATTTCCTACAGGATATTCAAATATGAACTGACCATCTAAAACATATTGTTGAAAATCTGCTCCTCGACTTTTTGCAAACTCAGATACAATCATTGAGTATGTATCACCTGGACCATATCCATGCCAATCATCATGAACAGGAACCATTTCTTCATAGAAGTTTTTATTATAAAGATCAAACCAATTACACCATTTACTTCTATCGATTGGCTTTAATGTTAAATTTTTGTTTTGATTTTTAAAGTTCCATCTTAAATCAAAAATATCACATTTATCCCACTGATCATACGGTATATTTAAATATGTATCGTCAACAAGTATATCCCATGTACTATCCCACATTTTATGTACTTGTGGAGTAATTACAAAATATTTGTTATTAACTAACTTTGCAGACTCAATTAAAGAATATAACAATGTTTCGTTAAAATAAATATCAGGACATAGTTCTATATAATAGTCTACTTCTTTATCATATGCCATTCTTTGTTTGTCTAAAATTCCAAACAACTCATTTCCATCATAAATAAACTGTTTATGATCATAATCAGTTAGAAGGTTACAAATATCTTTATATTTTTGAATGAAAAATTCTTTTGGTAATTTGCTTTTGTCCCAATCAATAATATAACTTGATAAGTTTAAAGAACTATCAATTTTGATTTTATCTTTGTTATCTAAATAGTATTTTGATTTTTTAAATTGAATAAATGACAATAATGCATAATCAATTTCCCATGGCATGAAATGATATGTAATTTTTACAGTCATAATTTTAAAATTTCTAATACAGTTGTTGCTAAAATTTTTTCACCTGAAATAAAATATACTCTTTTTGAGTATTCAGTTTCGTTTATATATTCTGATATAGTATTTACTACATAATCTAAAGTTACTAATTCCAGTGTTCCAAACGGTTTGTATTCTCCTGATTTTAGTTTTTTAAGTATTCCTTTTCCAATAAATGCTGGAAATTTTAATATGATTCCATCTGAATGATTATGTAACAAATATGCTTCAGACAATTCTTTGTATTTTGTATAAAAACTGTTTCTATTTGAATTAGTAGATATGAAAATTATTCTTTTATTTGGATTCTCGTCTACGCATTTTTTAAATTTTTCAAATTCATTTTTTTGTATGTCTTCATTTTCTGCATTTTGAGAGTTATGAGTTACAATCCAAGTATGATATATAATTATATCTTTATTAATTTCAATCGATTTTAACGATTGTAATTTTTCTCCTAATTGTCCTCTTCCATTGAATAGTATTACCATATAAAATTGTTTTTATAATATTTAACGATTCCTTTTAATTCTTCATCAAAATTACAATGAGGAACCCATCCTATACTTCTTAATTTATCGTCATTCAATGAATATCTTACATCTTGACCGTCTCTTTTTAAAGATAAATCAATATATTTTTCTACATAATTTTCAGACAATTCTCCGAAATATTCTTTGATTATTTTCTCAACTGTTATAATATTTTGTTGTTCAAATCCACCTGCAATATTGAAAATTTCATTTTTAACATTTGATTCTATTATCTTGATTACTGCCATTGCAGTATCTTTAGCATGTAACCAATTACGATATGGAGTTCCATTATTATGAAGTGGAATTTTCTTTCCTAAAAATAAAGATTTACATGATTTTGGAATTAACTTTTCTACATATTGACCAATTCCATAATTATTTGTTGGTCGTACTATTACATATTTCATATCATATGTTCTAGACCATGCTAAAATCAATTGATCTGCTGCAGCTTTAGTTGCAGAATATGGATTGCTTGGCTTTAAAATGTCAGTTTCTATATGAAATCCTTCTTTAATGTCGCCATAAACTTCATCTGTACTAAAATGTATTAGTGTAGGTGTAATCAATCCTTCTTTTCTATATGTTCTTATTAATTCTAATATGTTATATACACCATTAATATTTGAATGTACGAAGTCTTCACTCTTTCTAATTGAATTATCTACGTGAGTTTCTGCAGCAACATTAATAAAATAATCACATTCAACTAAACGGTCAATATCATTGATATCTTTTTTTTCAAAACTGAAGTTTTTATATTTATTGAAATCATCTAATAAGTTTATATCCGCAGCGTATGTAACTTTATCAATTCCTTTTACATACCATCCTCGTTCCAAACATTCTTTTGTAACATAAGATCCAATAAATCCCAAACAACCAGTAACATATACTATTTTTTTCATATAATTTAATTAAACAAATCTGAATTTGGATTTTTACACCAATCTTTTAAAGTTTGACAGTTTTTATCTTTTTCTGATAGGATAGGATCCTTGATTGGCCAATCAATCTTAATATATGGATCATTCCATATAATACTAGATTCGCCGTGTTTATTATACTCACTAGTACAAAAATATTCGATTTCAATTTCATTTGATAAAGCGCATACACCTCTAGCAAAAGATCCAGGCGCCCATAACCATTCAAAATTATTTGACGATATTTCTTTGCCAAACCATTTACCAAAAGTATTTGAATTTTTTCTTAAATCTACCGCAACTAAAAATGCTGTACCAGATATTACTCTCATTAACTTTCCAGCTGGTGGATCGTATTGAAAATGTAATCCTCGTAATACATTTTTAGGAGATTTTGAATAATTTAATTGTTTAACATCAATATTAACTCCTTTATTTCTGAGATATTCAGATTTAAACAGTTCACTAAAAACCCCTCTATTATCACTGAACATTTCTGGTTTTAAAATCAAAACGTCTTCGATATTTGTTTTTTCTACAATAATTTCCATATTATACTTTAAATCCTTTATTCTCGTCTTCAGTAAACATTTTATTATATTTTATATTTGTCTCTATTTGTTTTTCTATTGTCTTATTATGATGTAAAGAAAACTCATATTCAGATGGAAGATGGACAAATGTTTTTACACCTTCTATTTTTTCATGTAATCTACGTTTCCATTCAATATGAGGTAGATTTTTAAATAATCTACCCTGTGGATCTGGCCAATTTACAATTAATCTATCTTCATAAGGAGTCAATCTCCATCCCCATTGTGCTGAGTTTTGTTGATTGACTCCTTTGAAATCATTTATACGAGGAATCCAAAACAATTCTATATCGTTATTTAACTCAATTAATTCTTTTAGATTTTCTAATAATGTTTCGGATGGTAATTCATCATCGTCAATTTGAAAAATATATTCTCCTAGACATTGATTTTTACCATAGTTTTTATGTTCACTATAATTTCTATCTAATTTATGTTTATAAATTCTAAAGAAGTTATTATTAGATATATTGTTAAATACTTGTAACGTATCTGAATCGTCACTATAATCATCTAAAATAACACACTCGTTGTTTTCACTATATTTAGATAGTCTGTCTAGTAAAGGTTGTAGACCGTACCCAGTATTTTTAGTGGTTACTAAATATGATATTAGTGGTTTTGACATATTAAGATACTTTACTTATTTTTGGCAATTCTATTTTCTTTAATTTAGGAAGAACAATTTTCTTTTCAACTGCAAACTCAGGTACATATTTATCTAAAATTACCCACAGTTTAGTATCCATAGATTGTAAACTAAATTTTTCTGCATTTTCTATTCTTAATTGTTCTGCTTTATCTGTATAAGATTGATTAAAACTGTGATAATATTGTTTGAATTTATCTTCTGCTAATCCATAAGCAACATAAAACCAACTAGATTCTTTAATTAACCAATCATTTGCAGAAGAAGGATCAATTGGTTTGATACTTCCTTCAAAGAAAGATGCATATTTTGGATTTAAAAAGTCTAAGTGACCGCTCCAATTTGATGATAATACTGGTTTACCACTTAGAGTAGCCAATAATAATGGATGACCGAATCCTTCACCATGAGTAAAACTTACATGAACTTTTACTTTATTATGATTTAACAATCCATTCATTTCTACTTGTGAAAGTTCACCGTGTAATAAGTATACATTAGGACAAACTCCTTCAATTTCTGATTGAATTTGTTTAATTCTACTTAAAATTAAATCACGATCAACTGCGGAAAAATTTACTCCATTAGTTTTTAGCAATAAACAAGGTCTATTTTCCGAAGATTTATTTTTAAATGCATTACAAAATGTTTTGATAAGGTTACCAATATCTTTTCTATCACCGTATAAACTTTGGTGTGTCCATTGTCCAACAAACAAAAATGCAAATTTTTCTGGAATTTTAGATAAAACGTTATCAATAGACTCAATTTTATCTTCTATTTTTTTGTAAATTGAAGTATCCGCACCCCAAAAACAAATTTCAATTGGTTTTTCATTTTTTAATATTTCTTTTCTACCATCTTCATATTGTTTTTGATATTGAGCAGCTTCAAATACTTTTTTAACATGATTACTTGTAACAATATTCATGTTCATTCTATTCATACCTTCAACAAATTGTCCAGAAGGCATGGTAGTTTCAATACCAGCAGTAATTCCTATATTATATTTACCTGCAGGCTGAAATTCGTTTGGAATACTAATTTGTACGAACAAATCAGGTTGTTTATTTAAATTTTGAGATAAAAACATTGATGCTAGCTGTTTATCTTCTTCAGTAGATAATTCATCAATTGTTGTTTTTGATGGACATCCGCCCCATCTGGTAGGCGCAATTTTAACATCATATTTACCATATCTAACAATACTTTTTGCTAAATCCGTTGCTAAATCGCCATATCCACTTCGGTTGAATACGGGCCCTTGAATCACACATAATGGTTTACTCATAAATTTATCCTAATTGTCTTTCTCTTTCTTTGATTGAGTCTACGTATTTTTTTGATGGTGGAGATACATTACTACTAATTTTTTCATATAAATCAGCAATATTTCTCATTTGTTGTTTTGAATATTCGGTTGGTTTAGTATTTGTACTACCAAAACCACCTTCTCCTCTGTTGGTAATATCTAATTCATCTACTAATACAAATTCTACATTTTCTACTTTAGTTACTTTGAGTTGACAGATTTTATCACCTTTTTTATAAATTTTATCTTCATTAACATTACCTACAATTTGATTTGAGATAATGATAAGATCTTCTGGTTGAAAAATATACTTGAAACGAATCATTACTTCACCACGATAGTCGGCATCAATTAATCCAATACAATTAGCTAATACTAGATTGTATTTACTAACACTACTACGAGGAAATGCTAATACGTCATGATCAATATCATTGTAACCAGAGTTACTAAATATTTTATCTTTTAGAACTGCTAGTTTTAGATTAGTTTTATATTGAATATAATCAATATGTTTATAACTACCTAAATCATTTGTTACACCAACAATTTCTGGTTCACTTGTTGTAATTACATCATAACCAGTAGCTCTATCAGTACCTTTCTTTGGTAGATTATCTACTGATTGATATGATTCATTTTTGAGTATTTGAATTTTCATAGTTTAGATACTGTAACACTAATATCATTTTTCAATTTGTCAATATCAATCTTTGGTATTTCTACACCGATTTTATTGTGAGGTTGATAATTTCCAACGTGATTGTTAATTGTATATAAATCAAACCCTTTTTCTGGGATGAAGTTGTTAATAGTATAATCTATTGCTTTAATGAATTGATCACACATATTTTTACTACTAATACCACCTTCATTCATTGCCCAACGTCTTCCTTCCAATCCACATTTTTCACGTTGTTCGGATGTCATTAAATACCAATACATAATTGCTTCTGCGGATTCTTCCCATGTACAGATATCATCAAAGATATATGGTGTTGGAACACTTCCTTGTATAGTTTTTACACATGGCCAAATTGGTTTAGCCCAAACACCGTGGTTTTTATATTTACCAACACTATTGGTACCAAATTCAAGATTAAATTCAATAGGATTTCCATTATCATCTACTTGACCGATTTGGTCTTGTAATCCACCAGTAACATTAACAATTACAGGCGTACCACACATAATTGATTCTGCAACACTTAATCCAAATCCTTCATTGGAACTTAGTAGAATAGTAACGTCTGCGATGTTATACATAGCACACATTTCATCTGGTGAAATTTTGTGTTCCACAAATACTACATCATAATTTGGACACAATGCTTTAATTACTTCTGGTAAATCCGTACCAGCGTCTTGTACCTTTTCAGTATGTAATACAAATACACATTTAGCAGCTTGTTCTGCAGTTAAATTATCGCAAAATGCTCTAAAAGCTAGTATTGCATTACTAGTCTTCTTTCGTTGAACGTTACGACTGTTGTAAAATACAACGAAATCATATTGTTTATCACCAAAAAGTTGTTTCTTTTTATCTTTGACAATCTTTTCTGTAGAACTTAATGGTTTGAATACATCACTATTAATACCATGAGGTACTAAATGTAACAAATGTTTATTATTTTTAAATGGCATAACTTTATTAAACTGATTGATTTTCTACTTCATCTAAACTAAAACAATTTTCTGCTCCCAATACGTGTTTAGCAATATTATTAGATTGTTTACTAATTGCAAAAAGAGCATCACAACTTTGATAAAATGGTCTGTTCCACATAGGATATGGCAAATCATCCCAAATATGAAGATATGTAAGGGGAATCTTGCTTCTTATTTGTTTTTCAATTGCATATAACCATCCCCAAAATCTAGGGTCAGTAAAATGCATAATAGCATCTGGTTTTTCTGCTTGCATAACAGCAAATAACATTTGGTCATTGCCATAACCATCAGTAGGATATAATTTTACATATGCATCTGGTATTTTAACCATATCTCTAGTAGCTTGACTTAAGTCTACTATTTTATTTGCTTCTGGATGTTTAATCGCACCTGCAATTTGAACCCAATCATAATGATGAACCGTTCCAAGAACCAATTCTCTTGACATAGTAGCAATACCACTATGCATTCGTAAATCATCTGAAAGTAACAAAATTTTCTTCTTACTCATATATTTTTAGATCCTGTAATGTTTAAAACTGTTTTCTGTGACGATTCACTTAAGACGGGTAATATAAAATTATAAAGTTTATCTCTAAACTCTTCGTCATTCATATACAAGTACATCGAACGACTTACCAAATCTTGTAAATTGAATTTGCTCTTGATATTATCAATTTTAAATGAATCGTATAACTGTTTATTAACCTTTATTGTTGTTATACTATCATATTTCATACAACATATATGTATATGTACATATATATATATATTTATTTTAATTTAATAATTTATCTTCTTTACCGTTACAATTTACCTTGTGATGTGAACAATACTTACAATTCTTTTTAGCTTTACCAGGAATCTTAGGGTACGAACCATTAGTATTATAACTACCATCTGCATTAAAACATTCAGTTACAAATGTACCAAAATCATTAATAGTAGATATTACTGCTTGTTTATTATGCATTGGTTCAAAGATTTGAATGCGACTTTGAGGAAAATCTACATTTTCATATAGTTTTCTTTTTAAGATAAAGAATTCTACTTCTATCATATTCAAATCTACATTAAACTTCTTCCCATAAAATGCTTTATATAGTAATATCTGACTAAACTTGGCTGGATCTTCCTTTTGATACTTATTCCATCCATTAGAACTGGTTTTAATGTCATAAATTTTGTACTTGCCAGTTTCTTTATCTTTGAGAATTAAGTCAACATACGCAATAAAGTCTAAATTGTTCTTAATAGGAAGATCTAATGGTACTTCAATACCAACGAATTCATATTTTTGTGAAGGAAAGTATTTAAGACGATTCTTAGCACTCAAGAACGACTTCAAAATATCCTCTGCGTCAAACGCAAATTCTGTATGTTCATCATCTGTATAAGTAAACTTTGATTCTGGTTTATTCTTTTCTTTCTTGATTTCTTCATCAAATTTATCTAGAAACAATTCGTACAAATTAAGACTCTCTGCTTTTTCAACTGATTCAGTATACATTGTCTGTAAGAATGTTTGTATACTATGATGCATTGCAGTACCAAAGAATATATTTAAACTTGCGTCATAAATCCTTTTACCCTCCAGATAGTTTAATTTCCAACTATAAGGACACTTCATCCACATTGAATATTGACTAAAACTAACTTTTTTCTTTTTTATTTCTTGAGATTCCATTTGAACACCTTACACTATAATTAACATAAGTCAATTTATAACAACTATTTATTTAATATGAAAAAAATTATAATTACTCTACTCACTTGTTTTTCACTGTTTGCCAACGATTTGTTCTTGTATGATTCAAACGAAAAAACGGAATTATCTGAAGTTATAAATAATAAATTGAATGTATTACCTACAGTAAGTGGTCAAACATTTAGTTTAGTAAATGGTTTATCTATTGTTACAAAGACAAACGATTATGTTAATTATGTATTTCCACAAAAGGTAGCGGTAAATCAATTAGAAAATACATCAGTATACTTTAGTCAAACACAAACAACATATGAAAACGACTTTAAGTTGCCAAACATCGTAAAAATAAAAGATAGTTTATTTAACTTTACATTTGACGGAGAGATTTATTGCGTCAATGATAGTGCAAATGTCTATAACATAGGTACATCTATGGGATTTATTAACTTTGGTAAAAGTAAGTTCTTTGCAAAAACAGGAGCTAAATATACTCATGTATATGTAATTGAAGGAACAATAATTATATTGGATAATAAATCCAGTAAAAAGAAAGAATTAAAACAAGGAGATTATTTGGTTATTACACCACAAGTTAATTTTTCACCTAGAGCTAATACTGTAATTACTAGTGGTAATAGTTTTAGTATCAAAGAAGTAGATGATACAGAAAAAGATATTCATACAAAAGAATTAGAAAAATTAAAAAATAAACTTGACAGTGTTTTATTCGTTAGTTATAGTACCAATATATTTGGTATTAAACTAAAATGACATTAGAACAGTTACACTCTCTATCAGAAGATGAAGTTGCCATGCTATGGGGAATGATTAATATGGGAAATCCACCTGTATTACCAGGCCAACAAATGGAACCTAATCTATTTCCCTTTATAAAAGATCATAAATTAAAAGACCGAGTAATTCAATTTGACAAGTATGTGAAACCAGAGTATATTGGTGTTTACAACTCGTTAAAGAGTAAATTAGGTTATTAATTTATTCCGTCGTTTTATGTTCCGACTTTATATTTATTTATAAGAAAGGTTTATGGGAAGAAAAAAATTAAATAAAAATGAAGACGAATTGCGAAAACAAAAACGAGTTCGTGATAAACGATACTACGAACGACATAAACAAAATATCTTGCGAAAAAGAATGCAAAGATATTGGAAAAAAATGGACAAAAAAGTGTCCAAAATGTGATAATTTAATTTTTTATTCAGATAAATATAAGTTAAAAACGGCAATTTTAAAAAACACAAAATGTAAAATATGTTGGAGATTTTATAAAAATAAAACAAATATTTCAAATTTTTTCAAAAAATGTCCATGTTGTAATTGTGAAGTTTATTACAAAACGAAATATAAACTAATTTCTAGTATTAAAAATAATAGTTTATGTATAAAATGTTCTAAAAGCGGGGAAAATTCCCCCGTAAAAGGACGTATTCATACCGAAGAAGAAAAAGAAAAGAGAAATAGTAAACTTCGAGGAAAAATTAGAACATTAGAATCTCGCAAAAGATACTCTGTTTCTAAATCTGGAAAAAATAATCCCCATTATGGTAAACATATACCGAAATCAATAGAACACAAAAAAAGAATACGTTTATCATGTATAAAAGTTGTAAATGAAAAATTAAAGTTATGTGGAAAAAAGATGCAACCCAATTTTAATCCTATAGCGTGCAAATTAATAGATGAATATGGTAAACAGAACGGTTATAATTTTCAACATGCTTTAAATGGTGGTGAATTTTATATTAAAGAGTTGGGGTATTGGTTAGATGGATATGATAAAGAAAAGAATGTTGCAATAGAATATTATGAAAATAATCATTGGCACAGAAATGGAATTGAACGTGATGAAAATAGAAAAAAAGAAATTATTGACTTTTTACACTGTGAGTTTATAATTCTTAGAGAATAATTTAACAACTAAAATAAGGAGGATTTATTTATCAAAACATCTTTATAGATAAAAAAGAAAATGTTGTCCATTTATGGGATGATCAAAAGGGATATGTTACATTTCCTTTTAGAAATTATGCTTATAGAAAAAGTCCAAATGGAATTTATCGTTCTATTTATGGTGATAAGTTAGAAAAAATCTATAATTTCAATCCAAGAGACCCGTCTTTATTTGAAAGCGATGTTCCTATAGAAACTCGTATTCTGATTGATGCATATGAAGACAGTGATGAACCATCAAAAGGTCATCGTGTAGTAACAATTGACATTGAAGTTAGTTCCGAAGGTGGGTTTCCTGTAATTAGTGAAGGTGATAAAGAAATCACTGCTATTGCTATTCACGATGATGCAACTAAGAAGTATACCGTATTCATCTTGGATAGAGAAATGAAAATTCAAGATAGTGTTAATGACAATGTAGAAATTAAGTCATTTGATAATGAAGAGTCATTATTGATGCACTTCTTCAATAAGTGGGAAGAGATTCAACCTACTATTGTAACTGGATGGAACATAGACGGGTTCGATATGGTCTATCTATACAATCGTGCAAAGAAAGTGGTAGGAGAGACTAATGCAAAACGATTGAGTCCTATTGGTATTTGTTATTTCAATAAGTTTCTGGAAAGAATGACTATTGCTGGTATTTCTTGTCTAGACTATATGATTCTATACAAGAAATTTAGTGGCAAGAATGAACCAAGTTATGCTTTGGGTGCTATTGGTAAGAAAGTGGTTAATATTGATAAGATTAGTTACAAAGGTAGTTTGAATGATTTATATAAAGAAGATATTAACAAGTATATTGAATACAATTTGAATGACGTTAAGATTGTTGTTGCTCTTGATAAAAAACTACAGTTTATTGACTTAGCAAGAGGTATTTGTCATACTGGACATGTAGGTTATGAAAATTTTGGTATGAGTTCTAGATTTTTAGAAGGTGCAATTCTTATTTATCTTCGTAGAAAGAAACAAGTAGCTCCTAATAAATCACTAGAAGGAAGAGCTGAATATGAAAACCAATTGGAACAAGGAGAAGAAGGATTTGAGGGTGCATATGTTAAAGACCCTATCCCCGGTCGTTATGATTGGGTGTTTGATTTGGATCTCACATCAATGTATCCGAATATCATCATCAGTCTTAATATCAGTATGGAGACCAAGGTAGGTAAGGTTGATAACTGGAATGTAGAAGATTTCTTAAAGAATAATCTGAATAATCTTTATATTTCTGGTACACCATATACTCCAGATGATTTTAAAGCTATGTTGAAGGAAAACAACCTTAGTATAGCTAGTAATGGAGTCCTTTATAAGAAACCAAATGAATCTGGTGAAATGGGTACTGTTCCTAGTATTCTAGTCAAATGGTTCGATGAACGTAAAAACCTTCGTAAATTGGCTAAGAAACATGCGGATGCCAAAGAATGGGAGTTGTATGAGTTTTATGACCAACGACAAAAGATTCAAAAGATTTTGCTTAACTCTATTTATGGTTGTTTGGGTCTACCTGTATTTCGTTTTTATGATAAGGACAATGCAGCAGCAGTAACATTTACCGGCGTTGATATTATTAAGACTGCGGGTAAATCAATCAATCAATATTATAAAAATGCTTTAAAAGAAGATGGTGATTATCTTATTTATACTGATACCGACTCTTGTTTTGCTAGCGCTCTACCTATCATTCAAAAGACAATGCCAGAGATTGATATTCAAAATGAAGAAGAAATGACTAAAGCAATATTGAAAGTTTGTGGTGAAGTACAAACTTTCGTAAACAAAATGTTTGATGTTATGGCAGATCGTATGTTTAATGTTCAAAAACATCGATTTGATGCTAAACAAGAAGTAATTGCTAAAACATCGTTTTGGTTAGCTAAGAAGAGATATGCTCAATTTATTATCAATAAAGGTGGTGTAGTGTGTGATGAATTGGAAGTAAAAGGTATTGACGTTGTAAGAACATCATTTCCAGCTAAATTTAGAACATTTATGCATGACTTTTTGATTGATTTACTAAAGAAAGTCGATAAAGAAGTTATTGATAAGAACATCTTGGACTTTAAAGAACAAATTAAGACACTTAATGTTGTAGATATTGCTAAAAACACCAGTGTTAAATTTGAAAGTCAAGATAAACTAAAGAGTTATGATAGTAATAAACGCCAACCATTTAAGTTTGTATCTGGCACTCCAGCACAAGCTAAAGCTGCGTTAGCATACAATGATTTGCTTGTTAAATGGAATCTTGTTAAAAGTATTCCTAAGATTCTTCATGGACAGAAGATTAAATGGGTATATATGAAACAAAATGAATATGGCATTGAGGGATTGGCTATGAAAGCAGATGGTACAGATCCAGACCAAATTATGGATTTCATCATAAAATATGTTGACCGTGAATCAATGTATGAACAAGAACTAAAAAGTAAATTAGAAGATTTCTATAAAGTTCTTGGTTGGGATTATCCTAATGAGAATGATGCTAAAGCTAGTGAATTTTTTGGATTTTAATTATGAAAGAAAAGAAATATAGAGAAATGTGTTTATTACAAGAACACGGGTTATCAAGTTTTGGGTTGTATACATTACATAATGAAATGATTTCTATTGGATATGAACGAGTAGTATTTGGAAAAAGAGGACCGTATGTAGAATTGAATAAATTTCAGATACAAGAAAAAAAGTTATATATTCCTACAGAACAGTTATATAGATTAAGTGACCCTAAAGTGTTTTATATAGAGTTCAGGTCTACAGACCAATCAAATACTAAAGTGTATTATCAACTTAGAAATGTAGCTTATGCTGACTATAAAATTGGTAATTTTTATATTTCTCCGTTTGATTTACAAAAAAATACAGGAGAACAGTGTATGAAGAGTATGGATATAAATTTAGAAATTGCGGGAAATTTTTTCGAGTTTGATAACAAATAAATTGACAACACAGAAAACAATGATAGACTTATAAAGTATGACAAAAGAAAAACTAAAAACATTTATTAATAAATATTATCTAGGTGGAACAATTGAATCCGTAAAGTGGATTGCAAATACATCAAACAAACAATTGATTACAAATGCAATCACTGAAGATAAGAATGTTCTATTGAAAGTAACACTAAACAACTTCAGTGAATTGCCCGATGGTGAATTGGGTATTAACGATACATCCAAGTTAGTTAAACTTCTTGGTGTTTTGAAAGACGAAATCAAATCGGAATATAATAAAATCGGTGATAAAATTACTAGTGTTGTATTTAGCGATGATAACACTGATGTGCAATATGTTATTGCGGATTTGAGTGTAATTCCATCTGCTCCTCCACTAAAGAAAGTTCCACCATTTACTGTTGAGATTCCTTTGGATGCGGACTTTATTTCTAAGTTCGTATCATCTAAAAGTGCATTGGCTGATGTAGATACATTTACATTAACAATGAACAAAAAGGGTAAGTTAGAGATGATTATTGGTTATTCAAGTATCAATAGTAATCGTATTAAATTGGCAGTAAATGCGGTTGAAGGTAAAGATACCGTTACCAAGAACATCAACTTCAATGCAAATCACTTGAAGGAAATTCTCGTTGCTAATAGGGATTGTACCAATGCTCACTTGAAAGTAAGTGAAGCTGGATTGGCAAGTGTTGAATTCGTATGTGGTGATATTACTGCTGAATATTACCTAGTTGAAGTCAAGAGCATTGATTAATAATTATTAATGAAATGTTGCCCCGTATATTTCAAAGTATACGGGGTTTTTTGTGTGTTGACATTTGGATTTTATATGGTAAACTATTAAAGATATGAGTTTTATTGCATTTGAAGAAGTTAAACAGACTGAAACGCAACATTATCTATGGGTTGAGAAGTACCGTCCCAACACATTAGAGAATTACATTGGAAATCAACAGTTAAAGGACACTGTTAAGGGTTATATTGAAAAACATGATATTCCACACTTGTTGTTTTATGGTACTGCTGGTACTGGTAAGACTACATTGGCTAAAGCTATTACAAAGAATATTGATTGTGATGTGATGTATATCAATGCATCTGATGAAAACAGTGTAGAAAATGTACGAACCAAGATTAAGAGTTTTGCTAGTAGTGTTGGTTTTAGGAAGATTAAGGTTATTATCCTTGACGAATCGGATTTCTTGAGTCCAGAAGCTCAAGCTGCTCTTCGTAATATGATGGAAACTTATAGTTTGACCACACGATTTATTTTGACCTGTAACTATGTAGAAAAGATTATTCCAGCTCTTGTTTCTCGTTGTCAGACATATAAGATTGAACCATTGAGCAAGAAAGAAGTTGCGGTACATTTGAAGAATATTCTTGATAAAGAAACAGTACAATATACACCAGAAGATTTGGGGTATATTGTCAACACCTATTATCCAGACATTCGTAAGATTCTTAATTACAGTCAACAAAGTGTTATCAATGGTAAGATTAAGATTAGTGAATTGAATAGTACCAATGTTGATGTAAAGAATAAGATTGTTGACTTATTGAAGATTCGTAGTTCAACTGCGTTTAACGATATTAGACAGTTAGTTGCAGATAGTGATATAAAACAATTTGAAGAAATTTACGAGACTTTGTATGATAAAGTAGACGAATATTCAAATGGTAAACAAACACTTGTTATTTTAATTTTGGCAGAATATATATATCAAAGTGCTATGGTTGTAAATCGTGAGATTACATTTATGGCATGTATATCAAAGTTACTTAAAGATTTAAAATAATGGTTTATACTGACAAATTTAATTTACTACATAGTTATATCTTTAAAAAGAATAATGTTACGATGGATAGTATATTTTCATATAAAGATAAATCTATATTATATATTTGTCAAAATGGTACTAGTGGATATGCTAATGCGGCTAAAGGATATATCTACGACTACATTAGTAAAAAGATACCTGTAAAAACTCAATATTTTAATTGCAATGATGAAGTTAATGAAAATGATAGATTTCATCAATATTTAAATTCATGTACATCAGTTAATATTAATTACAATACAATTATTGTACATTCTACTCCTGATATTTGGACAACAGTTATTAAGAATGCTCCTGATATTAATCTAAAAGATAAAATTATTATTGGTAGAACGGTATGGGAATTTGAAAAATTATTGCCTGCATGGGTAGATTCGATTAACACTAGTATTGTTGATATTGTCAGTGTTCCTACAGAGTGGAACAAACAATGTTTTATTAATAGTGGATTAACTAAACCTATTATAGTTGAACCACATATTT
>Ga0172366_10001721_pt1 | contig 17126 bp, 14 predicted proteins | sample LakKivSesite69cm_FD_114533 | JGI IMG/M metagenome (GOLD analysis project Ga0172366, IMG submission 114533) | Sediment microbial communities from Lake Kivu, Rwanda - Sediment site 69cm | ecosystem: Environmental > Aquatic > Freshwater > Lake > Sediment | place: Rwanda: Western Province, Lake... | reverse complement strand
TTTAAGATAGACCAGGTTTTAAGGCGTACAGCGGGTAATAACACACTGGTTGTCTCTGAAGGATATGATTTTCAGCAATCCATGCTGAATTTTATTGTTGTGCAGGGAAAACCACGGTTCGAATTAAATCAGGAAAGGCTTAATAAAGAAAAACTTAAAGTATCCGAATTGTTTCTCGCACAGGCTGTAAAAACACGTGCTGATTGGGAAGAATTATATAAGATAACAGACGTTGCCCTGCAGCAGGAAAAGGAGGTAGTAAAACAGCAGAATGCCGTTATTGACTCACAGAGACTGATAATGATAGCGCAGGAACAAGAGATATTTAACCAGCAGTTAAAATTGGAACAGCTAAACTTCGAAATAGGAGAAAAACAGAAAACACTTGAGAAAAAAAACATGATTCTTGGCAGGCAGGAGAAAGAAATAAATGGTCAGAAAAAAATTATCACAAAGCAACAGGCTGAGGTAACAAGTCAGAAAGATACACTTGTCAGCCAGGCAAAAAATATTGAAGACCAAAATTTGAAAATCAAAGAACAGACAGCAAAAATTTCCGCGCAGGAGACAGTACTGATTGAACAGCTCAAAGCCATCGAAAAGCAGAAACTATTACTCTATTTTGCCATTATTGCACTGATACTCGTTTCCGGACTGGGTTATTTTATTTATCGGGCATATCGGATAAAAATCAGGGCAAATAAAATACTGGCTGAGAAAAACATCAAAATATCCCAGCAGAAAGATGAGATCGAAAAACAACGGGATGAGATAAGACATCAGAAAGAAATAGCAGAAACACAACGTGATCAGATTGCATATCAGAAGAAGCACATTACTGATAGCATTGAATATGCCAGAAAGATACAGACTGCCCTGCTGCCCTCTCTTGAATTGTTCAGCGCGGACCTCGATCATTTTGTCCTTTATAAACCCAGGGACATCGTCAGCGGTGATTTCTACTGGGTCACCCGTACTGATGACCAGCAGATAATTATCGTGGCTGATTGTACGGGGCATGGTGTACCCGGGGCATTTATGAGTATGCTGGGTGTGAGCCTGATAAATGAAATCATTATCAGCAAAGGAATCATGCAACCAGCCCAGATAATGAATAACTTACGGGACAAGGTGATCAGTTCACTGAAACAAAAAGAACAGGCAAGTGAGATCAAGGATGGGATGGATATGAGCATCTGCAAATATGATTTGAGAAATAAGATTCTTGAGTTTGCAGGAGCTAACAACCCGTTATACCTGTTCCGGGATGGAGAACTGATTGAGATTAAAGGAGATAAGATGCCTGTAGCCATACATGTACGCATGAAGCCGTTCACCAACAACCGGCTGGAACTGAAAAAAGGAGATACTTTTTATATATTCTCCGACGGGTATGTTGACCAGTTCGGGGGGTCTCACCTGAAAAAATACCTGAGCAAGAATTTCAGGAATACCCTCTGCGAAATGCAGTCTATGCCAATGTTAAAGCAAGGTGCACTGCTGAATGAAATTTTTGAGGATTGGCGCAGGGATGTTGAGCAGATTGATGATGTTACGGTTATTGGGGTAAAGATATAAGGAGGGAATTACGTTGTATATGCCTCAATATCAGTGAACTACCTTCCACTACCTATCAGTCACATTCATACTGGGTTGTGGTATTACCAATGGTTACCGGTGCACTAAGTCTTTTCAGAGTCAGTTCGGATCCGCAATATTCCACACCGCTGTCGCGGTCAGTTTCAGCTCCATCTTCATAGGTGACAAGGTAACATACAGCACAATTCTCCTCATCACATGCTGTAAGTACTATACTCATAAAGACAAATACAAGGAGCAGTTTAAGGATCCTCTTCATACAATCTGATTATGGGATTGAATATTATATAAAAATAAAACAATATGATAAACAAAAACAGTATCGGTTATTTAATATTATTGGAGGAGTTCACGTCTCTTGCACACCGGAAACCTACATTAAAATCCACCCAATAAGGCCGAAGGCTCTGACGGAAATGAACTGACGTACAGCTGGCACCGGATCTCCATCCTCCTCCCCTTATACAATGTTGTTCACCGTACATTGGTCCCAGAGGGTTTTTATAAGGGGATTCCAGGTAATAATCTTTGTCATAAAAGTCCCACACCCATTCAATCACATTACCTGACATATCATACAATCCATAACCGTTCGGAGGATATGATCCAACCTTCACAGGATGACCCTGTGTTGGATAAAAATTCGCCAGGGTGGAATCCGTAATATTTCCTTCCGGATAACTCATACCCTGCAAGCCTCCCCGGGCAGCATATTCCCATTCTGCCTCTGTAGGTAGTCTCATTCCTTTCCACTTGGTAAAAGCTATTGCATCAGACCAGTTTACACCTGTGACCGGATGATCAGGATAATTCATACTACTCCTGAATAGATCCATTCCCCAGAATTCAGGCAAACGGTGATTGGTTGCCTGGCAAAATTCAAAGTACTGTGCGTTAGTTACTTCATATTTAGCAAGATAAAAAGAATCGATAAATACCTTATGGGCCGGATCATTAATGAATTTCTGATCTTCTTTCGGTGCAACGCCCATAATAAATTCTCCTCCCGGAATCAGCACCATTTCAGGTTCAGCGATCTGCCTGCTGACAGAAGGGCCTTCATCAGGATGTCTGCAGGATACGATACAGGCAAGCAAGGGTAACAACATAAAAATATTTCTAATCATTATTGCAGGATTTATTTATTAATTAATGATTTATCCCAGATGATACTGGCACGGAATGAAACTGAATGATCAGATTCTTTTGTGCCTTCAAAATAATGATAATCAGTTTGTTGCATACCGGGCATGCGGACAAGTTCTATAGTTTCACCAAAACGGGTTTCAGACAGGAAATTAATCTGGAATTCCCTGATATTTTTTTGTTCAAAATAATGAGTATCAAAAGTATCTTCTATCCATTCTATATATTTGCCGCTGTTGACATGTTTGTTGATATCAAGGTCTGAACAGGCAACTTTAATTAACACTTTAAAGTCCGGAACAGTCACAGCCGGTAATTTATCAGGCACCTCTTCAATACCATGCATGTTGGTGGTGTAATCAAAAAGATTACGGTAATCAGCGATCCTTACGGGTTTACCGGTTCCTGCATCCATGATCAACCAAGCTGAAGTGGCGACACAGATGACATCATTCGCAGCATCGCTTATCCTGTAATCCCTCAATGCAAAAAGACGGTTGATTCCTTTGGGCCATGTTTCCAGATGTATTGTTTCATGCATACCAGGATATTTATGCATTATCACATGAAAACGGGAAAGAACCCAATACTGGTTCCGTTCCCTCATATCCCTGAAGCCCCAGTGGAGGTGATCAGCATGGATAGAAGCCATATCGAGCAGGAAGTTACTGATATAATAGAACTTAACCTGTCCATTTGAGCCAATAGCATAGGAAGGGACCCTGTATTTCTCTTTCCAGATTAGGACATCTGATCCTGCAGGCATAATAAAATCATTTGAGTGATGAATTTATAAACTTCACCGGATATTAGCACGAAATAAACCTGATTTGTTTAAATAACGTCATTAATAAATCATTGAAAGAGGTATCGATATTTTTTTCTGTTAAAGATTCCTTGAAGATTTTTGGTACAGACTTAATAATGAAATACCGGCATATGAGATCAGATTTTTTCATCATTACTTTTCAAAACAGCCATTTGATCAGCGGAAAGATCGTTGACCAGACAGGTATTTCAAAATAGTTCTGGTACCCCTGTTCAACCAGTCGGTTTATTAAAACCGGTTGCCTGAACAAAGGCTTGTGAAGTATATCTTTCCTGAAAAAAATCCTGCTGACAGGTTCAATAAACAGCTCCTGTAAAAACAACCATATTACCACTCCTGCGGCAGTATAATCGGTTGACCTGATGTTGGGGAAATCCCTGATATCAGTGACAAGAAGAACAATGACCAGCCAGCAGATAATTCGGGTAACCATCAGGCGGTTAAGAAGATACGAGACCTTGGATTTTGTTCTGGTCAGTAACAGTATTAGGGTTGCCAGTAATCCGGCGGTTATGATTCCTGCAATCAATCTGCAGATAAGGCTGTCAACAGGTAAAAGGATAAGAAATACTATTATGATTGAAATCTTCAGCATGCTGACCAGGGAATGTATGTGGAAAGCTTTTTTACTTCTTGGAAGGTTAACCCTGGTATACTCTCTTTTATACCTGGCCTGATGCCACAGGCCGCCGATAAAGTCAAGTTGTATATTACTAACTTTCAGCATATTAATACGATATGAAACAGAATCGGCTTTTTTGTCTGAGCAATATGTGCATGTCTCCGGGCCGACAGAAGAATGTGACCGGACCAGCCTGATAAGGTCTTTGAAACTGTAAAAAAATGGTCCGGGCCTGAACAGGGTTTTTCTTTTATCTTTAAGGTAGAATAATAGAAAAATTCCGGGTATCCATAAAAAGAACATGACAAAGGTTTTTTCTTTCAGTACCAAGTAGACAGGAAAAGCCAGCAGGAATAATGTAAACAGTATTATCAGGATATTCTGAACATAACTGAACAGGATTGACAGGTCATATAAACCGCTTTCCCGGAATGCTTCGTGTTCTCTCCTTAGTTTTTCGTATCTCATCTGTGCAGCCTGCCTGGCCTTTTCACGGGCCATTTTTATATAATACTCATATGTCTGCATGTCCTCAGGATCAGACCTTTTTACTTTCAATGGATCAAGGCTGCTCAGGACTTCATATGCCTCGGCAATGGCTGTAAATTGCTCGTGAGCAAAAGGGGATGGATTGATATCAGGATGATATTTCTTTGCCAGCAGGCGATATACTTTCTTAATGTCCTGATTTGAAGCACCTGGCTTCAGACCCAGAATTTTATAGTACTGTTCGTACATAAAGTATTCAAAATTAAGAAAAAAAGCTGGTCTGCTGGCATGAATGATTCATGCAGATGGCTTGACCTTCTATATATTTGTATTTAATTTCCCTGAATAAATTCCCGTTTATGGTCAAAATCAGTTTCATCCTTGTTGAACCCTCTGTACCGGGTAATATAGGAGCTACAGCCAGGGCACTAAAAACAATGGGCTTTTCCGATCTAAGGCTGGTGAACCCCTGTGATTATCTATATTCTGAAGAAACAAAGAAATTGGCACACGGATCAGGTGATATAATTGAAACAGCTGGTGTATATAATGGGATTAATGAGGCAACAGAAGATATTGATATACTTATTGGCACAACAGCGAAAAAAAGATCTGCAGTACATGATTACTATTCCTGTAAGGAAATCCCCGGTCTGTTGAAGCAAAAAGGGGCCCTTTTACGGTCTGCCGGTATTCTTTTCGGTACAGAAGAATCGGGTTTATCCAATGAGATATTAAAAGCCTGCGATATAGTAAGCTACATACCAATGAACAGTTCTTATCCTTCCCTTAACCTGTCACAGGCGGTAATGATCTATGCTTACACTTTATTTAATGCCGTATCAAGGGAAGGATCAGTCCTGGTGACAGGACAGGACCTCCGGAGTATTAAGATGCTGAAGCAAAAAGTGACCAGCATTATGAAGATTGTCCTGGGTGACAATGAGATCCTTGCCGGAAGAGTTATGGAACGCCTGATGGTGATGGGTGAGGATGATATCCATCTGGCTCATTCAGTATGCAATAAGCTTTTAGAAAAACTTGGGGAGAGTAGGATCCTGCATACGGAAAAGTAACAGTAAATCATATAAATTTCAGTTAGCTTTATTAAAAAATGACTATCAGAACAGGAGCTGTATTAAAAGCTCAAAATAACCAATAAGATGTTATTTTTATGATGAGTGTATTTATAAGCCTGTACTCCGCGGCCGCGGAGTACAGGCTTATAAATGAGTTTAGAACCAAAACATCAGGAAATATATTTGACACTTTTGAGACAGTCTCATCATTTAATAAATTCTTTTCTTGATTTGAATAGATCCCTGAAGAGACCATCCGGCTTACTGATAAAGAATGATTTAGGATTAAGACTGGATTGCAGGATATATTCATTATCTGTCCTGGAATACGCCTTGACAGTAAGGGCAAGCATATTATTGCCTTCGATGGTAAGCTGGTAGTCGGGTGCCGTGACAGGTGTGAAATCATCTGCGAAATTGGTTCCGGTCTTCCTGTTCAGAGAGTTGAGATATTTAGCCAGACTGGCTGAATCAGGTTTTGTACTATCCATTGTCCATACAGAATCCTGTAAAACCAAGACAAACCCGGTATCCTGAGGATAATCAAAAGTGATCCTGGTAATATTATTCCTGGTTAATGATACCAGCTTCTGGTTTCTCCAGTTATTAAAACCCTGGTTGAAAATCATGGCAAGATATCCTTCCACCGCATAAACCTTATTTGCATTACTCATACGCACATAGGTAATTCCCCTGCCATAGTTTTGTCCGTATCCCCCGGGGTATCCACCGGGTTCTGGCTGATAGTTGAACCGGCCTATCATTATATCAAGCCTTTTGCGTTTTCCTTCATTCATAACCACCCTGGTACCGAGGGAATCATCCACGTGAAATTCCGTCCATTTTTCCTTTTTAAGGGCAACCAGCTGATCTGCCTTAATGTTCAGCAGTTCCGCAAATATATTTTTAACATTATTTTCTTCAGCTTCAGCAATGATTTCCCCCTTCTGGACGGTCCACTGGTTTCCCTGCCTGGTGAACCTTATCTCCTGCTGGCCTTCAGCTTTCGGATAAATGCTTATCTGGTCAATCTTTGATGTATCAAGCTTTACCTGGAAGTCTTTTAAAGTGCTCTCAGAGGTTCTCAACCTGAAATATCTTGTAACAAGGAACACTCCGGCCAGAACAAGCAAAACAATAATAAGTGTACGGTTGTTAAATTTTCCTGCCATGTCAGTTTATATATTAGACTATTAAGAAATCGGGACAATTAATTTAAGAATAGTTCATTTCCATACGTGCCACCCTCTGGTTTCTCCTCCTCTGGAACCTTATATATCCATAGATGATCACCAGCAGCACAGGAAGGAGAAAATTAAGCCATTTAAGGAATGTTCGGTGACCTTCTTCCATCTCTTTAATAGGACGTGAGCTGACGCCTTTAGTACGCAAGCCGATGAGTCCCGTATCATCTGACAGCCAGTCTATGCTGTTAACCATAAGATTGACATTGTCTGGATGTACCTGTTGTTGCTGTCCACGCGGGCCATTCACCGGGAAATCACCATCAGCAATAACCACCATTTTCCCATGAAACCTACCTCCTGGTATTCCCTGCAGCGTAGCTCCAAGCACCTGGTTTTGTAAGGGGAAGTCTGCTTCTGTCCATCTTTTCTGATAGTTAAAATATTGAGGAGCCATCAAAGTGCCGGACTTTTCAGATGAGAACAGGATTGGTGTATAGATCAATGTTGTATCTCCTGAATAGCGCATGCTGCTTACAAACTGCATGACCAGCATCTCGAGACCGCTTGTTATAGGATGTTTAGCAAAATTGCTTATTAGAGGAATATAGGGAACAGCGAGGCTGGAAATATGTATTGCATTTCCAACCTGTTGTTGCATGGTCACAGAGGCACAGCTGGCATCAATGACGAAGTTCTCATCCACAATCAATCCTTTTGATGCCAACCAGGTTTCAAGTCCTGTATTTAAAGGACTGCCGTATCCTTCCTGAAGATTACCTGTTACACGGTTAATGGCTATGAACAGTCTGCCCCCGCCGGCCAGGAAATCATCAAGCTGGCGCAACTCATATTCCCTGATGGTATCGGTCGGACGTACAATGGCGATAGTATTATAACGGGCAGGGATAGTTGTGCTGTCGCTGAGCGTTAAAGGTTCAAAATTATAAAGTACACTTAATTCAGCACCTACCTGGGTCAGCTGATCGGGAGTAGGTTCACCATTACCCTGGAGCAGTCCCACAGAGGGTTTATCACTGACTGACAGTTTTTTTATTGATGTTGACAGAGCATATTCCATTGCACTGCCTGGTTCAATGACCGGTATTACCTCTTTTTCATTACCTATGTTCAATATTGCGCCCATGTATGCTTTTTGCTGCGTCATCTGGTCTTTCTCCCTGACATTGATCATCAGTGGCTGGATGCCATTTTGCATTGCTTCCATCTCCTGTTGTTCATTATCATTCGGGTTGATGAATTCATAGGCAAGCATATTGCCTGAAATCCTTCCATATTCAACAAGCATCTCCTGAAAATCACTGCGTGTTTTAAGATAAGGAGCCGGAAGATTCTTTGAAAAATATGCTTTGACGGTAACAGGTTCTTTAAGATTCCTGAGAATATCTTTTGTGGCGGCACTCAATGTATATTGATGATCTTCAGTCAAATCAAGGCGGAGATAGAAATGCTCAGCCAGTAAATTGACAATAATAACAATGGCAATCACCAGGAAGATTGTTAACCGGAAATTATTGAATTTCATTTTATACTGATCTTAAGGTTTATGAAAGGTTTCTTCTCGAAAGTGACACTTCTGACAGGAACAAGCCAATAAATATGAGAGAAAGAAAGTAGATAAGGTCACTTGTATCCACGACACCACGGGAGATGCTTTCGAAATGTCCCTGCAGACTGAGCTCGTTGAACAGTTGCCCTACAAATCCCGTGAAACTGCTTGCCAGCAAGTTAAACAGAAGGTGAAAAAACAAGCCTATCATCAGGGCAGAAAGGTAGGCGACAATCTGGTTATGGGTTATGCTGCTGGCAAACAAGCCGATGCTTATATAACTTGCGCTCATCAGCAACAATCCCAGGTAACCGCACAGAACGCCTCCCGTATCCATATTCCCGATAGCTGAAATGGTTATCACATAAGGTAAAGTAAATGTCAGTGCTATAGCGATAAGCAGCAGGGTGGACAGGAATTTTCCAATGATGACCTGCCTGTCGGAAACAGGCCGTGTAAGTAACAGTTCAATGGTCCCTGATCTTTTCTCCTCTGCAAGGAGCCTCATTGTCAGGGCCGGTATAAAAAAGAACAATGTCCAGTAGGCGATTGAAAAGAAAGCCCTTAAACTTGCCTGTCCGACTAGAAATATATCACTTCCGAACAGCCATGTAAAAAATCCGCTGATACCCAGGAAAAGTATCAAAAGGATATATGCGATAAGCGAATCAAAAAATGAGGCCAATTCTCTCTTTGTAATAATCCAGATAGCTTGCATGATTTTAGTTATTAGTACTTTGTTAATTCATTGTAAGGTCCCTGAAAATATCTTCCAGCTTGGTTTCCAGGGGGGTCAGTTCAGACAGGATCCAGTTTTTATCGACACACAACCTGAAAATCTCTCTTTTTGAACTTATGCCGGGATGACTTTTTATCATGAACCGGTTCTGCTGCCTGTCGGCAAAATCGACCATGGAAACGGTTTTTAATTCCTGCAAAGATTCGAATATGGAATCAGGTTCACCGTCCTCGATCCTGATCTTGAGTATTTCCTGTCCCTGGGCAGTGCTCCTGAGCGTCTCTGCTGTTCCGTCAGCGACGATTTTGCCGTTATTAATAATAAGAATCCTGTCACAGGTTGCTTCAACTTCAGGCAGGATATGCGTGCTCAGGATAACAGTCTTTTCTTTTCCCAGTTCCCTTATAAGTTTTCTTATTTCGACAATCTGGTTAGGGTCGAGTCCGCTGGTAGGTTCGTCCATAATAAGAATTTCAGGATTATGTATCATTGCCTGCGCCAGCCCGACACGTTGTCTGAATCCTTTGGAAAGCTCCCCGATCTTTTTATGTTTTTCAGGGTTGACACCACAGATACGGATCATATCAGCTACCCTTCCTGTTATCATTTTCTTTGGTATTCCCTGCAAAGCTGCCACAAACTCCAGGTAATCAATCACAGGCATATCAGGATAAATAGGATTATTTTCTGGCAGGTATCCTATATGCAGCTTCAGTTCTTCGGCATGATCCCGCAATGACTTACCACCAATAATTATCTCACCTTCTGCAGGCATTATATAATTGGTTATCATACGCATTGTGGTGGTTTTCCCTGCTCCGTTAGGTCCAAGGAAACCAAGGATTTCACCTGTCTTGACTTCGAACGAGATACTGTCCACAACCCTTTGTCCGCCGAACTTTTTTGTCAGGTTCTCAATGATTATATCCATGGTAATAAAATTTAATGTTCATGTCTTTTGTTTACCGGGAAACAAGAATACCTTTCATTTTCAGGTGGTTATTCCCGTTAGTCTTGAAAAAATGATCCTGAAAATTCACTGTGAATATTGTAATTCTGATTTAAATATCTAAATGCTGCCAAGATATGGGCAGTAACCACGCAAAATTAAATCAGAAAATGCAGTTCTGTCAGGTTTTAAAATCTATTTAACGAATTTTAACATTTTTTAGTAATAACAACCTGTTGGTGCAATTCCGGAGGTTAAGCTGGAATGGGCAGAATTGTTGGCAGGAAGATTTTTGGTACATTTATTTTCTCACTAACAACAACCGGTAATGAGAACAGGCAGATGGATCATCAAAGCAATTAAAACCGTTTATAAAAACTCCCGTGGAATCGTTGTGCACTTTATTCCATCTCAGGCAGGCTGGAAAGGAGCAGCATACGGGATAATCATAATTATATACCTCCAGCTGTTAATCACAGGAGCGTTTTTGCTGAAGACACTCGGTCTGCCTGTTACTGTACTTTATATAATGAAATACCTTGGAATGGGATGTTTTGCAGGTTTGGCTGTAATGCTGTTTATGCTTATTTACCGGCAGATACCGGGATTTTACTCATGGATTTTTTTTGGTGCCCTGGTTGTTCTGCTGGATTTCTGGTCTGTAAGCAAGGCAGGTAAATTTGTACTATCAACCATTACCATCCTGTCAGCTTCATTTCTGGCAGGTGCACTGTTTTCACTGAAGGCAAGCAGGGAAACTTCATCTTTGATTGACAGGATCATCAATATTGCTTTTCTGTCAGTTGGTCTGGCAGGACTGGTTTTCGGAGGTATTTTTATATTTCGCAATGGTGTAAAGACTGATCCGCCAGAGAACGCTGCCCTGAAATCCGGTTTCCGGCCTACACTTATAACCCTGGGAAATCCTTCCCTGCCAGGGAGCTTCACTATATCAACAATGACTTATGGAAGCGGAAAGGATAAACACAGGAAAGATTTCGGAGAAAAAACAGGTATCAGAACCGATTCGGTGGACGGGAGCAGGTTTGTTTCCGGTTGGGATCATTTTAACGGATGGGTAAGAACAAGGTACTGGGGTTTTGATGAAAAATCTCTCCCCCTGAATGCCAGGGTATGGTTTCCGGATACAACAGGAACCTTTCCGCTTGTGCTGATCGTGCATGGTAATCATTATGACAGGGATTATTCTGATCCGGGTTATGAATACCTGGGCAGGTTAATGGCCAGCAGGGGTTTTATTTTTGCCTCAGTTGATGAGAATTTTCTCAATGGCTCATGGGCAAATATATTTAAGAGCCTGGAAGAAGAGAATGACTGCCGGGCATGGTTACTTTTAAAACATCTTGAACTATGGCATCAATGGAACAGGGATCCGAAGAATGTTTTTTTTAACAGGGTTGATACAGAAAATATAGCACTGATAGGCCATTCACGGGGAGGCGAAGCAGTGGCTATCGCAGCTTGTTTTAACCAGCTGCCTTATTACCCTGATGACGCAACGGTAACATTCAATTTTGGGTTCAGGATAAAATCAGTCATCGCCATTGCACCTGTCGATGGACAATATATGCCTTCGGAAACAGGCACCTTTTTCTCCAATGTAAACTATTTTGTTCTCCAGGGGAGTAATGATATGGATATGCAATCCTATCATGGTGCAAGACAATTCCAGAGGATCAGTTTTAATGACAAGGCTTATCACTTCAAGGCAGGATTATACATCTTCGGGGCCAATCATGGCCAGTTTAACACACGCTGGGGGAGGAATGATGTCGGTTATCCTTCCATAGCTGTCCACAACAGAAAACAAATAATGCCAGAAAATGACCAGGAGACGATCGGAAAAGTATATATCTCGGCTTTTCTTGAAGCAACACTTCACAACCAGACCGGTTATGTCAGGCTGTTTCAGGATTACCGGACAGGTATAAACTGGTTACCGGAAACTATTTACCTGAACCAGTTCGAAGATATTTATTGCAACTTTATCTGTACTTACCAGGAAGATATTAATCTTTCGACGACCACACAAAAGGGTGGCCACATAAGCATGGAAAATCTGACAGTATGGAAGGAACTGACAGTTCCCCTGAAATGGGGGTCCCAGGATACAAGGGCTGTTTACCTGGGATGGGACAAGGATGGAAAAGATACTTTAACGGCTTCCTATACGATGACACAATCAACTGCTGATTATATCGTTACAGATACCTGTTCTTACCTTTATTTGGTTCTCGCAGATGCTGCTGAGGACGCAAACCCGCACCCCGCAAAAGATGGAGAATTAAAAGAAACAACAGGGAATATGAACCAAAGTAAAGACGCTCTCCACTCAGAAGTAAGGAATAGTGGGCGGGTTAATAATAGCCAGGAACATAGTGATGCAAAGGCCAATAAAAAAGAAGAGCAATCAGAGAAGAAGGATAATAATAAAGATAAAAAGAAAGAACCAATCGATTTTACAGTACAAATAACCGATACATCAGGAATAGCAGCCACTTTGTTATTAAGCGACATTGCATTCCTCCAGCCTCAGATTGTAGCAAAAATAATGAAGGCTGATTTTCTGACAGAAAACGCCAGCTCAGAAATAGTATTCAGGAATTATAATATACCTCTGTCGATGTTCAGGAAGATGAATAACGCAATTGATGTCAGATGTATCAGGTCTGTGACTCTCATCTTTGACCGGACAGAAAAAGGAGTGATCATACTCGATAATGCCGGTTTCAGGAAACCTCCCCGACAATCTAAATTATAAATGGTTCACAGGTTTATTATGATGCAGCATTTCTGATTTGTTGCCGTCTGTTATGTATTGATTTACTCCCTATGAAGTTATTTTGAATAATTAAATAATTCTAAATCATGCAAGCATTTAAGATAATAAAAAACGGTACAACCACTTTATTTGTGGTTCTTCTGACCATACAACTTTACGGACAGGTGAAAGGCGATGGCAATGTGATAAAACAGGAAAGGAATGTGCCTGCTTTCACAGGCATTGAGGTACAAAGTGGCATAGATCTGTTTATCACACAGGGAACGAAACAATCAGTGATTATAGAGGCCGAAGAAAATCTGCAGGATCTGATAACCACTGAAGTGACCGGCCCGACACTGCAGGTTTATGTGAAGAAAGGGACCAATATCTGGAGGTCACAGGGAATGAAGGCATATATTACTGTTACTGATCTGAAATCAGTCAGTGTCAGTGGAGGTGGAGATGTCGCGTCACAATCACTTATAAAAACCGGTGATATCGAAATAAATATCAGTGGTGGAGGTGATCTCAAGTTCGATCTCGAGGCAGGCAGAACATCCTGTACTCTCTCAGGAGGGGGCGATGCACATATTTCAGGGACGGCGAGTGATTGTAAGCTTACAATAAGCGGAGGGGGAGATCTTGAACTGAAAGCAGGTTTGCGCAGTCTTGATGCAACTGTAAGCGGTGGGGGAGATGTAACAATAGCAACGGAAGAAAAATCAGATAAGATAGAAATTACTGTTTCAGGGGGTGGTGACCTTAATCTGAAAGTCAATGCAACGGATATGAAGACATATGTGTCAGGTGGCGGTGATGCCGATATTTCAGCAGGAATGAATGTAGGAAATGCAGAAGTGGCAGTAAGCGGAGGAGGTGACCTGCAGATGGCACTGGAAGCAGAAAATGTGAAACTCACTATCGGTGGGGGAGGTGATGCAAAACTAACGGGAACAGCCAATAAATTTGATGCGACTGTAAGCAGTGGCAGTGATCTGGATGCTGACGGATTAAAGGCAGTCGATGCAAAAGTATCCCTGACAGGCGGTTCAGATGCCAACCTCAACGTAACGGGAACTCTTGAAATATCCGCATCAGGTGGCGGACAGGTATACCTGACCGGTAAACCGCAAATAAAAAATGCCAGCCTGTCAGGCGGATCTGAAATTCACAACCAGTAAAAAGATAATAAAACAGGAGTTGATGCGTTAATGCGTTTATGCGTTAATGTGGATAAAGGAATAAGGGAAGAAGGGGAAAACAGAATATCTGATTTCCAACTTCCGACTTCTGAATTCCAAATTATCACTTCTGATCTCTTTCTTTCAACCCTAAATACGGTAACCCGATAACTCGCTAACAATACTTTTTACTCCCAATTCATTTGTAAAATAAAGTTGATCTTATAAGGAAAACGGGCAGAATTCAAATAAGGAAAGGAATAACAGCCTTTCTTTTTACAGGATAGTTTTCAAAGTGGTTTTTATACCAACGGTGGTGATCCAATGCGCGGGGAACAAGATTGACGATGGTCCATACTGTAAAAGATAATGATGCAGGATTCCATGCCATAAGCGCAAATCCGGTCCATTCAATTATCTCCCCGAAAAAATTGGGACAGGAAACCAGATCGAATAATCCGCCAGCAGGAATGCTATAACCTTTTTTGTTATATTTCCTCAGACGGATAAGATGGTTATCAGATAAAACATTTATGATCATGCCGCTTACAAACAGGATACCACCGGTGATAAATCTCGGATCAGTAATCCATTCCTCGGAATAACCAGGTTGATTATAACCAAGATAATGGCCGTTAAAAAATCCGTTGAAAAGGTTAAAAAAAATAGCCATGAGAACTATCAGGACGGGTATTTTTTCCCCGCGGGTATGTATACGGACAGGAAATACCAGTGACCTGTTCAGATAATGAGCGGTCCATAAAAGGAACAGAATCCATGCGATAAGGTTTTTTTCATTCCTGCCGGTAATAAAATACAGGGCAAAAACAACCAGTGCCGGCAATTCCATGATCATCCATCCCACACGGTTTGGGATCATAGCGCCCCATCGGGTGCTCGTATGCTTACCATAAGGTGCCGTAACTTTTAATAACAAAGGAAAAAGAAGTACAGCAATCCCTATCCAGGCATACAACATAGGGTAAAAGATATGGTCATTTATGTGAAACATATTACAATTATTCGTTTTATCTCTTCAACCCGCCACACGTAAACCCGCCACGCGTCAACAATTCTTATTACTCACTACTCATTACTCACTACTCACTTTCTTCCTTTTCCGATTCACGACTCACGACTCACGACTCACGTTTTAAAGCTTTCCATTCCCTTGAAACCACTCGATTGTATCCCTTATAGTTTCTTCAAATGGCCTTGGATGATAACCCAGTTCCTTTTCCGCTTTACCGGAAGATATCTTTCTATGGCTTTCCTTCAGAATGGTAAGGGACTCATTCGTGTATAAAGGCTCAGTACCTTTAATTAATGCATGTAATCCAAGAAAAGGAACACCAACCCTGGCCAGCCAGAATGGTAACAAAGGGGGTTTTTTCGGCAGGCTCCTGAGTTCGCAGATGAGCTGTGCCAATTCTTCCAGACTTTTCCAATGACCCGACAGTAAATATCTTTCTCCACTTATTCCTCTTTCCATTGCACTGATGGTCCCGCTGACCACATCCCTCACATCAACCCAGTTATATCCCCCCTGTACCAGTCCGGGCAGCTTATTTTTACACATTGCAATAATTGCCTGGCCCAGCAGGGAAGGTCTGAAATCGTTTGGACCGATAACTGCAGTAGGATTAATGATTATCGCATCCAGTCCTTCTGAAACAGCCTGCCGTATAAGCTGTTCCCCTGCAGCTTTGGTATGGTTATAAAGTACAGGATCATTTATCGCCAGTACCCTTGACTCATCGAGGACTTCATCATACGGATATTGACGGAAGGCATGAATGGAACTGAAATGTATCAGCCGCAGGGATGAATGTTGCTGTACTTCCTTGAGCAGGTTTTCAGTTCCGGTAATATTTATCAGTTCAATATCCTTATTACCGGCACCCCTGATAGAAATATGAGCTGCCAGGTGAATAACCACATCGGCATCTTTCACAAGTTCATGGAGGCTGTCTGGTGCCAGGAGGTTTCCTTTTACCATGGTCAGCTTCAAGCCTTCAAGGCTTCCTGAGGATCTGTTGATCAGCACTTTAAGGGTATGACCCTGAGAGATCAGCTCCCTGCAGAGATTGGCTCCTATATGCCCGCTGGCTCCCGTGATTGAAATTCTCATTTGATAAATGCTGAGGGTCTCGAAAGATAATCATTCTGTCATGATTAGTTAATTCAATTGAGTAAATTTGAAATAAAGATTAGATTATCAAAAATATGATATGAGACAACTTATACAATCCGGGGTTGCAATTGTGATCCTGATAATTGCAATTTCCTGCACTCAGCCTTACGCTCCGGTAAAGGTTTATCAGGCTAATCCGCATTATTTGTTTTTCAAAGGTAAGCCCCTGGTTCTTATCACCAGCGACCACCATTACGGGGCAATTATTGACATGGATTTTGACTATGCCAGGTACCTCGATTACCTTGCTGATAATGGCATGAACCTGACCCGGATCTATCCTGGAGGCATGTTTGAACCTGCTGATAAATACATTAAAGGTAATCCGCTGGGACCACGACAGGGGAGGCAGTTACTTCCATGGGCCATGACTGACAAGACCGGCGCCAATCCTTTGCTGGCTGAACCCGGTAAACCTTCCTTCAGGTATGATCTTGATAAGTGGAATCCGGAATATTTTAACCGGCTGAAAGGTTTTGTCAAACTTGCCCGGGCAAAAAATATCATAGTCGAAATACCTTTCTTCAATGGGATGTATGCTGATTGCTGGCCATTAATGGCTATGTATCATGTTAATAATATCCAGAATGCTGGAACGTATGAACCGCAGGATTGCGGATTATTTACGACAATGGATGAGCGGAACAAGGATGTTGTTCATTATCAACAGGAATACATTAAAAAAATTGTCGCTGAACTGAATGAGTACAACAATCTGATTTTCGACATATGTGATGAACCTTCCTTACAGGGATTGCCG
>Ga0172366_10001720_pt1 | contig 17128 bp, 21 predicted proteins | sample LakKivSesite69cm_FD_114533 | JGI IMG/M metagenome (GOLD analysis project Ga0172366, IMG submission 114533) | Sediment microbial communities from Lake Kivu, Rwanda - Sediment site 69cm | ecosystem: Environmental > Aquatic > Freshwater > Lake > Sediment | place: Rwanda: Western Province, Lake... | reverse complement strand
GGACTGATTCCATTCTAAGGAGAACCCAAGCTGGTCGGTCTTGGCCCATTCGGTGGTGTTGGCCTCATGGGGAGGTTTATCAAAAAGATCGCCGCCTCTTCTTTCTTCGAAAATTCTGAAGAATCCCAGCTTGATCTTGCCGCGCAGCTTCTCGAAATCATTATAGAAATTCAACCCGAAGGAGGTGTTTGAGATCGTCGCCAATTCAGAGAAGCTGTCGTTATTGAGATCGACGGGATCTCTTTTCTGGTAGCTGGCGAAGAGGAAAGCTTTTGTATTCAGGTCGTTGGAAACAAGACTCGAATGGAAACTCAGGTTGGTGTAAGGTTTCCTGGAAATGGATTGCTGAAGGAGCTTCAAAGTGGTTCTGGTCTCCTGAGGCTCTCTTGTAATCACATTAATAACGCCGGCTACCGCATTTCCCCCGTAAAGGGCAGATCCTCCTCCCTTGACGATTTCAATCCGGTCAAGCATTTCCGCTGGAATCTGTTCCAGCCCGTAGACCCCCGTCATGGCGCTGACAACCGGCGAACTATCGATGAGAATCTGCGTGTATTTCCCTTCCATGCCGTTAATCCGGACTTGAGTGAAATTGCAATTCTGACAATCATTTTCCACCCTGACTCCGGTAGTCTGGGTGAGAGCCTCGGCCAGGTTGACGGCCACTCTCTGCTGAATGTCGGTCGTGGTTATCACTTCAGTCTTGACGGGTGTTTCCGCATAAAGCTTCGGAGTCCTGGTGGCCGTGACGACGATTTCCTCCTCTATTTTTTTAACCAGGATTATCGCATGGTTAATCCTGTCCCGGTCGAAATCTAAAGGATCGGAGATGTAGTCCATATAACCCTCCGCATAGACCTCAAGATGGTATTTTCCTGGCGGAATCTGGCTGAATGCATACCCGCCCGAATCATCGCTTTCCGCAGAAAGGCCCAGTTCAGGAATAAGGATGGCAGCTTTTTTTATCGGCTCCCCCTGCCAGCCCTCAACTCTTCCCCGAAGGGTAAAAAATTTGACCTGGCCTTGACGGTGCTGACGCCGCTCCTGCTGAACATCCAGCGCTTGGATGAGCTGACTGCTGATAAAAAGTAGCAGGACAAGGGAAAGATAGGATTTAAATTTCATTTTTGCCCGTCCTCGTAGCCTGCGGCTACCTAAGATTCGTGGTTTTTTGCATGAGACCTGAAATAGATTATTTCAGGTTGAAGAGGCGGTCAGACCTGAGGCGGGTCGCGAGAAGAGGAATGGAAAATAAAGGTGTATATATAATTAGAGCTTTCTTCAATCTGCAGGATCTCAAGAAAAGTGGGCAAGGGGAGATGGAAGAAATTTATATGGCTTGTGGCCCGCGTGCATTTTTGCAGATTGCAGGCCGGGCACTTGTCGTCTTCAAACGGACTTTTTTCTGTATGAAAGAAGTTGGCAAACGAGACAATGACAAAAAAGAAAAGAAGGATGCCCAGGTTGAAAATCTGCTTCTTCTGATTGAGCATTTTGATATATTTTATCCAAAGAAATCAGAAATTTCAACATTGACCGTGGGAGCAAGCCAAGCCTTTTGCGCGGGCGTTCAACGGCTTCTCAGTTTTCTAACATAAAATATTTTATTTTTATACTTGGTTTCAACCAGCTTGCCTTCCCCGGCTAATCTCTCGACGATGCTCCAGTCGGCCTTGGCTTTTTTTAGGAATTCAAGCACAGCATCTTCCCGCATAGGGTGCACGGACGTTATACTCAACAGGTCCTCTTCCACGTTGCCCGTGAAGGCAAAAGCATTCCCTTCATATCCAACTAGATATTCGGTGTCGATCGACTTCTCTCTAATAGCCTGATAAGCTTGGTTTATGGAATATTCCTCAGGAGCTTTGACCCATTGCTCCGCCGGCGGTCTAATCGGAACGGCGATATAGCTTTTCCTCGGTTTTAAGCTCGCCAAAAAATCAGCAATTTTTTCTATTTCTTCAGGGTCGTCGTTAAGACCCTGGACGAGCATCGTCTCTGTCGCCAGCTCGCCTTTAAAAGCGCGGGCGAATTCAATAATGCCCTCCAGGATCTCGTCCAGGCTCAACGCGCCGTGGGGACGGTTGATTTTCCTCCAGACATCAGGGCTAAGGGCGTCTAATTTCAAGGACACCCAGTCCGCGATGCCCAGCTCATCTCTGACGTTTTTGTTCCAGATTGTCGAGGAATTTGTAATCACCGCAATTTTTGATCCAAGCTTCCTGAGCCGCGCGATGGCTTCGCCGAGGTGAAGATCAAGGGTGGGCTCTCCGTCGGGTACAAAGGTGAGATAGTCAATGGTCTCCCCCCTCCGGCGGGCCTGCTGGATTTTCTCCTTGACATCCCGGAATATCTCGTCCGGCCCATAGAAGCCGCCTCTTTCCGACCGCATGTTTAAGGTTCTGCCTAATTGACAGTAGATACAGGAATAGCTACAGATTTTGGGCGGAATATTGTTTATCCCCAGACTTCGCCCAAGACGTCTCGAGGGAACCGGACCGAAGGCTATTTTTTCAATTTTTGCTTCCATGGCCTGCCGAAGAATCAGAATATGCCGATTATAAAAATATCTCGCCCCGGATGGGGCTCGGCCCTATTAGGGAATCATGGCGATTTTCTCCTTACGGATGAGCGCGATGCTTTTATCGGGATAGGTATTCCGGGCTGAGATGACGCAGGTCACTCCCGCCGGTCCGCCGCCGATGACGACAACATCATAATTTTTCATGGGGACTCCTCCAAATCCAGGACTTTTAAAGGGCTTTCACGCGTGAAAAGCTTGATAATCTTTCCCACCATATATGCATTTCCCTTAAGCATCAATTTGCAATCCTTAAACCTGCAGCCAGAAATTTCTGTCTCCCCCTTCTCCAAAATAATGAGGCAATTCTCAAACTCGCAGTGAATAAATGCCTTCCCGTCTAATTGAATCCTTTCTTTTGAAAACTTTGCGTTTTTGTATCGAACCTTATAATTCTCCATCAGTTCCCAACTCCCCTCATTTTAAATAAATTTGAATTTTTTCCTCCAGCGCCTCTTGAGGCATGGCACCGATGATAGAGTCGACATTCTGTCCCTTTTTAAATACGAGCAGGGTGGGAATAGACATGATGCTAAAGCGTTCGGCGATCTCTCTGTTCTGGTCGATGTTCAATTTCGCAAACGCTATTTTCCCTTTATATTTCTTAGCCAAATTTTCAATGATCGGATGAACCATCAGACAGGGAGCACACCACTCTGCCCAGCAGTCAACGACCATAAACGGATATTTCTTGATGGCCTCCTCAAAGTTGGAAGTGCTTAAAATAACTGGATAATCTGGACTATCTATAAGCGTTTTCTTTTTCTTCTCTTCTTCTTCCATTTGAGCCAGAATGGTCTCTTTATTTGAGGAACCATGAAGGATAAGTTGATAGGTAAGCTTTTCTTCCGAAATAAGACCGGATATGACGGAGCCTGGATTTTCATTGATTAAAACAAATGGCAAACCGGGTATTTCAGAAATTTTTGCCCTTTTTATGGCCTCCTCAATTTCTATAGCCCGGCTTATAATTAAGCCAGGTAATTCAACGGCTACGCGGTTGCTTAGAAGAACAGCCTGACTGGATGCAGGAGAGTCAAAGCTGAAATAAGTTTCTATCAGCATGTTTCTATCGATGTGTTTTAATTTTTCTCTTATCGAATTATCCAGGCCACTTTTCCTCCGAGAGATAAGGGATATTGTCTCTACAAGTGTGCTTGCTATCTGACCAGCGGGAACTCCCCAGTATTGAATGGCATAGCCGCTATTTTTGCCGATGACAATCGTCGGAGAAAAGGACAAATCCAGTGCCTTTGCCACTTCATCTCCAAGGTTTAAATATTCTGCTTTTATTTTATTATTTATTTGAGAGAGTTCTTTTATTAACTCTTTGCTGAATTGAGCATACTCAGGATCTTCGCCTCTAATGATGATGTCGCGGGTGATAACCTTTATGTCCACATCTTCTATTAATTCCTCATTATACTTTCTCTCTAAGAGCGTTCTCATTTTGGGATCAATTAACATCTTCAATGATCTCCTTGCATATGGCCGAAATGTCCGTGGGAATGAGCTGTGCTGTACCGAGCAGGGCAATACAGTTTTCAATCCGAAGGGATTTTACAGGTTGGACAGACGCCGCTCTCGCATTCAGAATTGCTTGTGCCCCGAGATGCGAACACTGAGAACTGCTTAATTGGCTTTGAAGCGCCACATTGTGGACAAGTCAACTCTTGGTTACTGTGGCCCAATCTCTGGAGCAATTCAAATTTGTGGCCACATTTTTGGCATTTGTATTCATAAATAGGCATTCGCCACCTCCTTGAAATGTTTGTTGTTTCCAAGCATGGGTCATCCCGACTTTTTTCTCTAAATTTTTTTGACGATATTCGCCAACGCTGTTTCTATTTTACCCTTCTCAAAAAAGAGTCTTATACCTTTCCCTTCCGGTCTTCCCACTCCTCTCTCCCCAATGTGAGAAGATAAAATGATTTGACAATCGCTGATAATTTCATATACATCCAAGGTTTTTAAATGTTGCATGGTGTTCGGATAGGGATTATTTCTTTTTTCAATGAGCCTGAATTTTACTCCGTTTTCCATTTCGTAAATAAATATTTCTTTCGCCCGGCCCAACATCCCCTGAAAGATATTCGTTCCATCATCACTTGGAATGGCAATTAACAGACGCTCTTTTTTATTGGCAGCCAATTTTTTGGCTTTCAAAAATCTTACATAATCCCTGAAAAAGAAAAACTCTTCAAAGTCAGCGAAATGATAATTTCTCAGTATCTTCTTCCAATCTTGCCCGATAAAATCAAAAGCATAGGGGCATTCTATAAGTTTAAAAGGAACCTTCAAATGAAAAGGCATCTCATTATAAGAAAATTCATTATAATCTAAAATAAACAGACTCCCATCAATCTTGAGCACCTCAAAGACACCCTTTATGATTTCTTCTCTAACATTCTGTGGAAATCCGAGGAGGACAAAAGAAACAAAAACCTTGTCAAATTGTTCTTTAAAAGGCAAAGATTTATCACCCCTTGCCTGGATTACTTTGACATTGGGAAAAATGGCGCACTTTCCCTTAAACTGGGAAATCATTTCCTGGGAAATGTCGAGCCCGATTAATCTCCCTTTTTCCGAAAGATATTTCGCCATTAAGCAGGCATTCCTGCCCGTGCCCGCTCCTAGATCAAGAATTCTATCTCCGGGTTCAATTTCCATCAATTTAACGGATTTTTTTATAAACTGGAGATACCTACCAAAAGTCGCAAGATCCAGCAAAATGTCGTAATGCGCCGCCGTAAATCCACTCAATTCAACCTTTGATTCTGGATAATAATTGTGCATTTACTATCCTTGCCTATTCCATCCTTACGCAAAAAAGGCCGGCCGTCGGCCCTTCTCAGTCATTATGAGGGATACCTTTTGTATGGAGAGATGAATGTTCTGAGTCTGGTAATTTTTCTATCCATCCGTAATTCGCATCACATTTAGAATTTAGATCTCCATGATCAATCCTTCCTAAAATTCAGTATATACCCCTCATTATAATAATCATCATGAATAAGCCTTTTTAAAAATTTATCGTGCAAAGAAAACCCTGCTTCTTCAACTTCCTTTATAATATCTTCCAATTTCATATGAGCTAATTCCATTAAAGGATAGTCATTTTCGTGATGCTTAGGATAAAGAGACAAAATCCCTTTTGGTCTCAAAACCCTATAGAATTCATGATAAATGGTCTTTCTGGTTTTTAGATAATGGACAACATCGTAACACAGAATGAAATCTACAAAATTATTCTCTAATGAGGTTTTTGATTCTTTTTTTATGACTTCTATATTTTTTATATTGTTCTTTTTTATTAGCTTTATCAGTTGATTGAGGGCCTGTTTATCTTTATCTAAGGCAAATATTCTGCCCTTTTCTCCTACAACTTTTGAGGCTGGTATTGAGTAGTGACCTGCCCCACAACCAAAATCTAGCACAATTTGCCCCTCTTCAACGCCAATTGCCTTTAAAAATTCTTCTCCATCTTTTTTTAACCACATTTCAACATTACTTTTCATGTCTACACCTGCTCTGCTTTTGGGCTTGTCTTTTTAAATTTAGGCCCTTCTTCCAAATCCCCCTCCTCTGTGTCTTCTTCTCTGCCTTCGGGGTTTTCCTCCGATGCTTTTCCCTCTCAGGCCAAACGAGGAATCAACTTTATAAATCATGTCAATCAGCTTTTTAAATTTATCTAATAACATCCAACCTCGTTCGCCCGCCGGTTGTTCCCTCCCACCCGTCAAAGATGCCCGTCTAACGTGAGGAACGGCTCGATTTAAAGAGGTGTAAATTGGATATTCTCTTGGCAAAACATAAGCTTCTTTTTCAGAAACCTGATAGATGGCACTGTTTGGGCATTCATCCAGGCAAAAAAGACACTCATTGCACCTCTTTTGGTCTATAATGGCTTTATCCCTTCCCACAGAGATAGCCTGGACTGGACATACAGAAACACAAAGGCCGCAGCCGTTACATTTTTCAGGATCAATCAATAAGGGCATTGCTATTTTTAATGTCCGGTAACACGGTCGGGTAATTTATATTCAAGATTGATGGTAACATTTTTTTCATGGCAATTTCCTTTTGGTAAGGCAGTCAGCAAGAGCTAACCTCATTGTTTCTGCCGCCAGTTGAGCGCAATGAACATCGGGTTCGGGCAAACCCCCGAGTCGTTTCAGGAGCTCTTCGGCGATTATCGGGGCAAGAGCTTGGGGAAGAGTCATGTTTTTTACAAGTTCGGTGGCAACACTTCCGCAAACGATGGTTGTTCCGCAGCCATCGGTTTGAAAGCCGCATTCGCAGATCACTTCATCTTTCATTTTGATCATCATTTCCATGGTATCTCCGCAAGGTCCTGTCACTTTGGCATACCCATCTGGATTTTCGATCCTTCGAAAGTTCCTCGGGTTCTGCCAGTGATCAATGACAACTTGAGAATACTGCTTTCTAATCTGTTCCATAATCTGTTATTGAAGCTCACGGGTGAATTTTTCGAGTTCCTCATCTCTTTCCATTTTCCTTTTCATAACCTCATTTTGAATTCTGGAAATAATCCAGAACGTCTTGTAAATTTTGCGAAAGTCTTTTTATCGCCTCTCTGGTCATGCCGGCATAACCAAAACGGAGACAACCGGGCGCGCCAAAAACAGATCGGTTCTTTTCATTGCTCCTGGCCCTCCTTCGAAAATAAAGAGATAAGCCTCTGCCACATCCTCTTGATTTCCTCTGAGACGGAATTCTCAGAGAATTCGGTGACCGGAATCCCCTGAACCAGGGATTGGATGACAGCCTCTTCGAAAGGAATCTTTCCCACAAGAGGCACGGAGTTTGCCTCGCACCACTCTTCGATCTGGCGGGTCATCCTGAGATTCAGGTCGAATTTATTGATACAGCAGGCGGCTTGCGTCTTAAAATGCCAGGCCACCCGGATAACCCTTTCCATATCATGAATCCCGGAAAGCGTCGGTTCTGTCACCACCAGGGCCAAATCCGTGCCGGAAAGGGAAGCGATCACCGGGCAGCCTATCCCCGGAGGCCCGTCCACGATCACGAAGTCCAAGGCGTTCCTTTCGGCAATCTCTTTCGCCTTTTTTCGCACTTCGGTCACGAGCTTGCCGGAGTTTTTCTCTCCGATTCCAAGACGGGCGTGGACAAAAGGGCCGTATTTTGTGGAAGAGACGAACCATTTGCCCGAAATGGTATTCTCCATCAGGATGGCTTCAACAGGACAGATATAAGAGCAAACTCCACAGCCCTCGCAGGATATCGGGTCTATGCTGATTTTCCCATTTTCCTTTTCGTCTATAGCGGAGAAGCGGCAAACCTCAAGGCAATTCCCGCAGCCTGTGCATTTCTCAAGGTTGACTGTTGCTTTTTTCCCCCCGGAGAAAAAATGCTCTTCCTGAATTTCGGGATGAAGAAGAAGATAAAGGTTAGCCGCATCCACATCACAGTCAGCCAGGACCTTCTTCTGGGCCAGCGTGGCCAAAGCGGCAGAAATAATTGTTTTCCCCGTTCCCCCTTTTCCGCTTATGATGACGAGCTGCTTCATTTTTTCAATTCCTGAACCCTGGCGAAGAGGTCTATAAATTTCTCCCTGTAGGCAGGTTTCGCTTCGACGAGAGGGATACCTTCAGAATAGGCAACGGCAATATCTCGATCCAGGGGCAAAGTCATCAGCATAGGGATACTCTCCTTCTGGCAATAGTCTTCCACCCCGCTATCTCCGACTCCGGCCCGGTTGATCACCACGCCAAAAGGAATATGCATTTCCCTCAAAGCCTCCACCGAGAGTTTAAGGTCATTCAGGCCAAAAGGCGTGGGCTCTGTGACCAGAAGAGAAAAGTCACTTCCCTTCACGGCCTCGACCATCGGGCAGGATGTTCCGGGAGGAACGTCGATAATCACCAGCCTTGTCAAATCCATGTTTTTCTTTATTTCTCTTATCAACGGGGGCGACATGGCCTGGCCGATGTCCAGTTTTCCGTGGATGAACTGAATCCCGTTGGAAGAACCAAATTCCATGATTCCTATTCTCTGGCCCCTTTCTTCGATGGCCTTCTCAGGACAGAGAAGGCTGCATCCTCCGCAGCCGTGACAGAGCGCTGGAAAGACCAGGACCGTGTCTTTCAAGACGGCCAGAGCATGATAAGCGCAGACCTCGGCGCACTTGCCGCAATAGGTGCACTTCTCTTCATTAATCTCCGGTACAGGAATAGAAACCACACGGTTGCTGAGGAGATGAGGCTTGAGGAAGAAATGGGCATTGGGTTCTTCCACATCGCAGTCCAAGAACTGAACGGGATGAGTTTTTCCCAGGGAAAGAGCGAGGTTTACGGCGATGGTTGTCTTCCCGGTTCCTCCTTTCCCGCTGGCCACCGAAAGAATCACTGGATTATGATCTCCTTTCCCACGCCGATCTTTATAAAATCCTCTTGATACTCTTCAGCGAAAAGCAGCCGCGCTTCCTCTCCAGAACAGTGGCCGGGACCGACTTTTTGAACCCCCAAACCCCGGAATTTGGCGATAATCTCCTTTATTTCTGCTTTATAAAATCCAGCCAGATGAAACCCTCCGAAAACGAGGTAGAGATCTTTATTAAATAATTCTTTAACTCTGGCCAGGATATTGGTGATTCTTGGGTGGGCACAGCCTGTCACAACAACGAGACCTTTCTCCGTATCCAATACCAGGGACTGCTCTTTGATCCAGCCTTCGATCACGCCGGAAGTCGAGGCGCCCTCGCAGATTTCTTGGGATTTCTCCACTTCCACAACCTTAGCTCCCTTTTTGCGGACTCCCTCTTTAAAATCAGTGGGAAAAAAATGGGGCAACCAGACCTCGATTTTAGGATTTCTGGAAAGAAGCTCTTCCAGGCCCCCTGTATGATCCCGGTGAATATGGGAAAGGACAACCACATCGATTTTCTCAGGCTGGATGCCGAGCTTTCCCATATTGGAAAGCAGGATCTGGCCATTGGCCCCGGTATCGAAAAGGATGGACTTTTCCAGCCCTTCCACGAAACAAGAAAATCCCCAGTCCGTTTTAAGCCTTTCATCATAGGGATTATTATCATAAACAACGATCGCCCGCAGCGATGAACTGTTATTCATGCCAATCACTCCACCAAAAAGATTCGCCACAACCGTTAAGATAGAAAACAAAGCAAATTTTTTCATTGGTCCTATGAGCTTTCCCGGTCTCAGATGAGCCTAATCCCTTCGGCAGATGCCGCCATCAGAGCAGGGTGAAGTATTACAGCGTTCGTCTCTTCCGCAGCAGGTCTTCCCTTTGAGAGGGGATTGCCCCATGAGGACGGCTGCGGGTGATGACACTATTTTTCTGAGATTCCGGCTCTTGCAGTAGTCACAGGAGGGGTTTAGCTCACGACTTTTTGATCGGACCAGGACTTCGGTCACTTTGCCGCAATCCTGGCATTTGTATTCGTATATCGGCATTCCAAGCTCACAATCGGTTCTGTCGGTTATTTCTTGGTCTTTTCCAGGGCCTGGATTTTCTTTGAGACTTCCTCCAGTTGCCGCTTGAGAAATTCAGCCTGTTCCTTCAAATACTTGACCTCCTCTTCTGCGGATAATTGAGTCGCAGCCGCGCTGTATGGGGCCGCACCTGATTGCCCGGAGGCAGGGCCATAACCCATTCCGAAGCCTACACCACGGCCCATTCCCCGTCCCATGCCGCGGCCCATTCCTCTTCCCATTCCCCTGCCCATGCCGAAACCAGATCCTGCCCCACCCCAGCCTCCTCCCAGGCCGAAGTAAGAAGGTACATTCGGCTGCGCGGAGGGCCGGAATTGACCGGATTTATACTGCCTGGCGGCTTCCTCGACTGTTCCTGTGACCCCGATGATTACTTCGACTCCTGCCGCCTGGAGCGTCTGAAAAGCATTGGGCCCGCAGCTCCCGGTGAGGACGGCTGAGGCTCCTTTTTCAGCGATGAACTGGGCCGACTGGATGCCTGCCCCGCTCGAAGAAGCCAGGTAAGGGTTTTCGACGGCTTCATACTCCATCGTTTCAGGGTCGACGAATATAATGTAAGGGGATCTCCCGAAGCGGGGATCAACGGGACTGGAAAGATCAGGCTCCGAAGCGGATATCGCGATTCTCATTTTTTCTCCTTTTGTTTTTTCCTCAGCTCTTCCAGCCTTTTTTTGATCTGAGCCAGATGCTCCTCAAGGACTTCAGCCTGGCCTTCAAGAAAATCTTCCTCCTCCTCCGTGAAGAACCCGGGCTGAGGGAAATAGGGAAAGTCCAACAACGGGTACCATTGCCTCATCCAGAAGGCCAGGTAAGGCCATGCGTACCATCCTGTAGGTCCCATTCCGAATGGCATTCCTTTACCTCCTTTCTCAAGAATCACTTATTTTTCTTGTTCTTGCTGAGCGCTGGCCTGAGGTGTCCAGGGGGGATAAGAGTGGGGCGGATATCCCATCCCGTAGGGATGGCCATAAGGAAAGGGAAAGCCGTAAGGCATCGCCCAGGGGGACGGATAATCCAAAGATGGCAAGTATGCGCTCCAGCGCCATCCCCTGCCTCTTCCAAAGCCAAGTCCTCTCCCAAAACCTCTTCCGAACCCGAATCCGCGGCCGAATCCATAGCCCGGGTTCATGAAACCGGGAGCGGGAAAGCCAGCGCAATAGCCCCTTCCCCGCCCTGTCATGGGGCCTAGTCCCCATGGTCCTGTTCTGTCACCAAATGGCATGGTCTTTACCTCCTTTTTAATCGATCAATGTTGAAAGCCATGATAATTTTGCCCCGGCATCTAAACCCAGATGCGAGGGATGATTATGATAATGATAATCACTATCATTAATAATATAGAACTAATGCTTCTGTTTGTCAAGCAAAAATTGAGTCTGCTTCCCAGACTTTGTTCCCCCGTTATTCTCTTGAGCCTGGAACAGAAGATCTTTCAGCGTACCGCGCACGAGATTATAGGCAATGAGAAACTCCTCGAAGCCTCCAGCCTTTTCTGAAGCTCCCAAGGGGCGGCAGCAATCACAAAATTTTGTTTCCTGCAGCCAAAGATTTATAATAGGACCTTTTTTGCCGTTTTTTTAGTTAGGCCAGAAATGAACAGAGAAGAAAGCAGCCATTCAAGATTTAAGCCAACCCTCGGATTATTCGACGCTACAGCCATAAGCGTGGGTGCAATAATCGGGGCTGGCATATTCGTTATAACTGGAATCGCCGCGCGCTTAGCAGGTTCAGCTCTGGTAATTTCGATGCTCATAGCGGCCGTCGTTTCCCTGTTCACCGCCTTGAGCTTCTCCGAACTGACGGCTTGGCAGCCCAAAGAAGGCAGCATCTACGAATATACGTACCAACTCATTTCTCCCTTTGCGGGCTTTTTGGTCGGATGGGTCTGGATGCTTTCTAACGTTTTTGCTGGAGCCGCGGTCTCGCTGAGCTTTGCCCACTATTTGATGGCTCTGTTTCCAATTCTTTCGGTTAGCTGGGTTGCAGCGATTCTCTGCTTAGCTTTTGCTGCGCTCAACTTTTTCGGCATCGAGCAATCAGCCCGGCTAAACAACTTTGTCGTCGTCGCCAAACTTCTTATTCTGGCGTTCTATGTGATCTTTGGTCTTGCCCACATAAGAATGACAAATTTCGTTCCCTTTGCTCCTTTCAGGGTCAGCGTGCTTTATGGCGCCTGCTTCATTTTCTTTGCTTACGGCGGCTTCGCCAGAGTGGCCATCGTGGCGGATGAAATCAAAGACGCCAAACGCAACGTGCCCAGGGCGATATTGCTGTCGCTGGCCATATCGACGGCAGTCTATATATTCGTCGGTGCCGTGGCTATCGGTCTCGCCGGGGCCTCCGTACTGGCAGGCTCGAATTCACCGCTGACTACGGCTATGAAAAGCACTCGTAGCGCTCTGGCCTCCTCGATAACCTCCTCAGGGGCGTTAGTGGCAACAGCGAGCGTCCTGCTGACGTCCATTTTAGGAGTATCTCGTATGGCCTTTGCCATGGCCAAAAGAAAAGACATACCCCAGGTCCTGAGCAAACTCCACCCGAAACACAACACCCCCTATTACTCGGTCTGGATATCGGGCGGCCTGATGGCATTGCTCGTTTTGATTGCGGATCTCTCCAAGGTTGTGGCCATCAGCACTTTCGCCTTACTCTTCTATTATTCGTTTGCCAACATCTCGGCTCTAAAATTGAAGGTTGAGAAAAGGTTATACCCGCGATTCGTCCCCATTTTAGGAACAGCCTCGTGCCTGGCATTATTAGTCTTCATATTCTTCGCTTCGATCCAGGCGTGGATAATCGGCGTTGCAGGATTATTAGCAGGCGTCATTTATTACGCGACTAAAAAGAAATTCCTTTCTTCACTGTCTTGATCAATACGCATTCCATTTTTTAAAAGAAATTGGTTTAAGCTTAAATTCCATGAACTTCGAGCTTCTCAAAGGCAAGCCGTTTCCTCAAATTTTCTAATTCCTCTGCTGCCGGCAGAAAAACAAGGTGACTCCGGCAGCGACAATCTGAGGCGCCAAATTTTTTCTGGGGAATCTCGGATTTTTTTGAGAATTTCCTGATTTGGCTGACCGTCCGGCATTCATCGAGAGAGTTAATCTTTACCCAGATGCCCATGACTTTGGCTACCCGGAGGAAGTAATCGATATGCCAGAAAAGTTTTTTATCCTTTCTCAGATGGCGCTCGAGCCTTTTCCTGAGACCGCGTTTCGCTCTCCCCACATAAAGATAAAGACCGGCCTTGAAATAGGTCTCGGGTAATTTCCCAGCTTTTATTGTCTGGCCTCTCTTTAGGCCTAAAACTAACAGATAAAGACCGGCGTCTTGGCCCTTCATCTATTTTCCGTTTCTCTAATATTCTATTCCAAGGCTTGGGAGCGAAGGGGATATCTAATGATTTATTTGAAACGAATATGTCCTCTGGCCTTTCTTGACAAACTGAAAGAGCCCTCCCTTGGCGCAAAGAAATCGCGAAACCTATAAGTGAGGGCCATTAGCCGGAAATGTGTATTGTTTTCCATCACCGTGTTAATTTGCGTAGGGTTAAGGGCGGGTCATCTTGCTGCCGCATTTCGGGCAGGCTCTCTGGTAGCAGGGATTCCCTCTCTGATGCGGCACCGTCGCGCCACAAGAAGGACAGACACACGAGCCGCCCAGCCCAAGACCCCGTCCCCCCATTCTGCCGGGACCGCTTCCTCCTCCCCTTCCCGGCCCTTGTCCTCTTCCTTGTCCGCGTTGCTGCATTTTTTCCTCCTTCAATTATAAGATTTCATGATGGCTCGATCTTCCCTCATCAAGTCACCGGCAAGCTCCTCCATATTCATGTCTTTCCAGAAGAAGAGCTTCTCGTGCGCTTCCAGGTACTTAAGGGGGATCGGATGAGTCCCGATGACCACGGGAACGCCGTAGCGCTTTTCGATGAATTCCTTGAAGTGCCGGATATAAGGGCATGGGGGGTAACCGACTATTAGTCCCGTTGCCAGGTGGATGACCTCCGCTCCGTTCTTGATCATCTCTTCCGGGACGTATTCGACATTGCCTCCCGGACACCCGCCGCAGTAGGAGTAGCCGACCACCTCGACGGGTTCATCCTTGGGATAGCAGGCAAAACCGCCCACGCGCTCACGGATGGAACGAAAACACTTCCCGCCACCGCAGGACTGATAGCGGCCGCAGATAATAATGCCGATTTTTTTCACGCCTGTCTCCTTTCTTTTTTTCTCAATGCCGGTGGTCGTTTAAGATCTTATCCACGATTTCTCGAAAGGCTCTCGAAGCCTCCGAATAAGGCTGCCCGACGGCAAACGGCTTTCCCTCGTCTCCCGAGATGACGATCTGAGGGTCAATCGGAATTCTTCCCAGGAAGGGGACGTTGAGCTCCCGGGCGGCCTTTTCGCCGCCGCCGACTTTGAAAAGGTCGATCCTTTTTCCGCAGTGGGGACAGACCATGCCGCCCATGTTTTCGATAATCCCCAGGATCTTCAGGTTGAGCTTTAAGGCGAAGACGACGGCTTTCCGCGAATCGAGGACAGACACATCCTGGGGCGTCGTGACAATGATGGCCCCTGTCGCGGGGATGAGCTGAGCCACGGACAGCGGTTCATCCCCCGTCCCCGGCGGAGAATCGATGATCAGCCAGTCGAGCTCCCCCCAATCGACATCCCCCAAGAATTGCTGGATGACTTTCATCTTCATCGGGCCCCGCCAGATCACCGGCAAGTCCGGGCTCTGGAGTAGGAAGGACATAGAGACCAGCTTCAAATTTTCATTGACCTGGACGGGCTTGATCATGTCCGGGGAAATCTCTAACGTCCTGTCCTCAACTCCCAGCATTTTGGCCAGGTTAGGACCATGGATATCGACATCAAGGAGTCCGACCTTTTTTGATCTCTGGGAGATGGCGACAGCCAGGTTGGCCGCTACCGTGCTCTTGCCGACGCCGCCCTTGCCGCTAAAAACAAGAATCCTGTTCTTTATCCTGGGCCAGGGCCCGCGAGACTTTCGCTTCTTCTTCTTTCACGGCCACGGGCTATCTCCTCTTCATCCAGGCTATGGCTTCCCGGATCGTGCATCCTTCGACTGTGATGACCCTGATGCCAGCGGAGTCGAGCACCCGGCGGGCATTCGGCCCAACCTGGCCGGTTAAAACGGCAGAAATTCCCCGGCCGGCGACAAACTGGGCTGACTGAATTCCCGCGCCGTGATCCAAATCCACGGAGGGATTCTCGAAGGCTTCAAACTCCAGCATATCCGGGTCCACAATCACGAAATACTGAGCCCGTCCGAAATTGGGATCGACCTCTGCATCCAGGTCTTCGCCTTTGGCGGTGACGCAGACTTTTCCCGTCGGGACTCCAGTCATCTCCTGAGGAGGATAGTCGCGACTTAAGGACTCCTCATGACTTCTCCCCTGCCCGTGATTACATAAATCCCGGCCCGCCTCGAGCTCCTGGCGGATGAATTTCTCGATGACGTCATCGATCTTGCCCTGGACTCCGGTTATCGTCTGGATATTCTTTTCGGCGAAAAGGCCTTGGGCCCGCGGCCCCATCCCTCCGGCGATGATGACGTTGACGCCTTTCTCGGAAAGATAACCGGGAAGGAATCCGGGCGAATGCCCGGGGTTGGGGATATCCTGCTGTCCGACCACTTTTCCATTTTCAATGTCGACAAGAGTATAAGCGGGACAGCGGCCGAAGTGGGCTGAGACATAGCCGCTTTCAGTGGCAATGGCGATTTTCACTTTTCCTCTCTTTCTTTTTCCTTTTCCAGGTCTTTGATCCTTTGCTCGATAGCGTTGAGCTCATCCTGGAGCCCGCGGGCTTCAGCCCGAAGAAAATCGAGCTCTTTCTCGGGCGTTACCTCGGCTGCTCCCCATGGGTCGTACGAAGTCGCAAAGCCGGGCATCGGAAAACCGGGCGCCGGCGAAAAGGGAACCTGACCCTGGCTCCAGGCATAGTTCATCTGGGGTGTTGGCCATGTTCCATACATTAAATAATGAGCGCATGGTCCGAGTCCCGAGGGACTTCTCCCTATCCAGCCGGGCGAGTACCCGAAGCGCATCCAGCCCGGAAGACCCGTGAGTTCATACATCCGTCTGTACCTGTTTCTCATTTTTTTCCTCCTTTTCTGAAATTTTCAATATATTTGCCGGCAGTTTTCACACAGTCCCAGAAATTCAAGGTTGTGATCCGTGATCAGAAAATGATACTTTTTAGCCGGGGCTTCGTCGCCTTCTAAAGATAATGATAACCATTTTCATTATTAATATAGGATACGATCTTGCTTTTGTCAAGGCCAAAATTTCGTTTTGCTATCTTCTCTCTCAAGCTCTGCTCAACGGCTCTCTTCCGCTTATCCCGGCCAGCGTTTCATAGAGCACCGGCACGACGAATAATCGCAGCAGGATAGCGAAAAAGAAACCGCCGATATAGACTACTGCCAGCGGCCGGGGCCAAACTATGGGGTCGGACCACGGCAACACACTGAAAATAATAAAATTAGCCATCTAATGGGCCTGTTTTTTTGGCTAAATTGCCCATTTTAGCGGTCAGAAAGAGCTTACCATGTTCTTAATTCAAGGCGCCATGTTGACTTCGTCGCGCGGCAGAGCGTATATTTGGCGGAATGCTAACCGGCTTGTTTTTGAAAATCAAAACAACGAGGGATTGCCCAATGCGGCTTGCCTGCGTGCTGGCTCTGTGGCTTGTTTCGGTCTCGGTGGGGCTGCCGGTCGACGTCCAAGCTGTCCGCATCCAGCAGGGCCCCAGAATCGACGGTTTCCTGTCCGACCCGGTCTGGCAGTCGGATGTTCCCTTCAGTGAATTCCGCCAGGTCGAACCCGAGCCCAATGCCGACCCCACAGAAAAGACAGAGCTTCTGGTCCTTTTTGATCAATCGAACCTGTACATCGGGGTGCTGTGTTGGGACGGAGAGCCGCGCCGGATTGCCGCCAACACCATGGCCCATGATAGCGCCGGGGACACCGGGGGAGGTCGGATGGGGTATGGCTCTCATCACGGAGGTTCTCAGAGCTCGAGCGATG
>Ga0172366_10001719_pt1 | contig 17130 bp, 22 predicted proteins | sample LakKivSesite69cm_FD_114533 | JGI IMG/M metagenome (GOLD analysis project Ga0172366, IMG submission 114533) | Sediment microbial communities from Lake Kivu, Rwanda - Sediment site 69cm | ecosystem: Environmental > Aquatic > Freshwater > Lake > Sediment | place: Rwanda: Western Province, Lake... | reverse complement strand
CGGCGATGACCTCGCGGGACGGGAGAGAGAAGCACATGCCTTTGGTGCCCATGGCTATCCCGTCGCATATGCCGATGGTGTTGAACTCGAACGGGGTGCCGCCCGCCTCTCGAATTCCGGCCGCGACTTCCGCCGCGAGCTCCCTGAGGTGGATGTGGCCGGGACTACGTTGTTGTAAGAGTTGGCGATCGCGACGAATGGCCGCTCGATGTCCGCGTCCGTCAGGCCGTCCGCCTTCAAAGTGCGCGGCGCGGCAGACTTTCCAAGCCGGATACAACTTCTCTGCTGCGGAGCTTCATCGACCAGCCTCCCAAAAGGCTTCGGTGCCAAGTATATTTAGTTTTATGGCGAAGAGAGTCTCACGCCGCCTTTGTTTTTCCTTTATAAGCAACCTCCATCCAAGGCTTTGGTGGTGTGCGGAGATGTCCAAAAGACGAGACGAAAGTTACATTAATAAGACAGGTAATACAGATAATACAATGAAGATTATCCTAACCAAACATGCGCGTGAGCGAATGATTGCGAGGGGAATATCATTGGAAGAAGTAAAAAATGCGATCCTGAGGGGAAGCAAAAGGGTCCAAGATGGAAAAATCTTTGCTGCCTACCGGTATTTTGAGGTAGTTTACAAAAAAGTGGATGAAATATTTGTTGTGGTCACGGTGTCGCCGAGGTGGTAAAAATGTTAAAAAAGTGTCCGATGTGTGGTGAGGGCGTCTTGATCCGGAAAAAAGTAGATGAAACGATGTTCGGGGTGAAGTTAGGAAGGTTTCCGGCGTGGGTCTGCAACCGCTGTGGTGAATCATTCACCGACGAAAATACCACTCAATCCATCATCGATCATGCAAAGCAAAAGGGGATTTGGGGCCTCGGTAAAAAAGTGAAGGTGGTGAAATCAGGGAACTCGTTGGTAGTTCGGATCCCCAAAGAAATCGCTGATTTCATGAAGCTGGAAAAAGGTCAAGAACTATTTATCCGTCCTGAAGGCAAGTCCAAGATTACAGTAGAGGTTTAGACCCGGCCTCCCAAAAGGCTTCGGCGTCGGATATATTTAGTTTTATGATTGGGAGTTTTCGGCGGTTTGTTTTTCCTTAATAAATGACCTTCGGCCAATGCTGCGGTGGGTAAAGACGGTAACAGAAAAAGATGTGAAGGAAGACGTGCGGCTCTTTTTCCAAAACCCCGATCACTGGGCCTATCGATACGGGAGCCCAACTCCCGGCTGCAATCCAAATTCACCTTACCACAGGAAGCAAATCGAAGTGATCTTTGAGGACAGGTACTTCCATTGGGTTACAAACAGAGCGGTAGACGAGTTGATAGATGAAGGATTTCTAAAACAGCAAAAAAGAGCTTCTGCTTATTTTGTTTATCGAGCTGACGTGGGGGCCACGGAAAACGATATCGACATGAGAATCAAAGTGATTGAAAAATACTCCGACCCAGCGATAGTCAAAGGGATCGGAGCATATGCAGAATTGTTATATCAGTTTTTGTTCAGGGTTGGCGGGTTCAAAATCGTGGGAGAAAACACAAACGAATATGCGGGGCGTAAATGGATGAACACAAATCACAATTTAGATTATATCGTGAAAAAAGGTACCGTAGCTTATGGTGTAGAAATAAAAAACACTTTGAATTATATGGAAAATGACGAGTTCGAAATAAAACTAGAAATGTGCGAGTTTCTTGGCCTGGCCCCTTTGGATCGTGAGAAACGCACCCAAAACCCAGTTCGAGAGGATGAACTTAATGGGTGGCTCCATTTTCGTTTTCAAAACACAGATCTATCCGCCGACTCGGGAACCGCTCGCCAAAGAGATTTGGGAGACCTTGCGCCTTCCGGTTATGGTATGGAAAAAAATCCCTGAAAATACGGAAAAACGATTTTTTAAGCTTATAAATGGGAGAAAATGAAAATTCAAGCAAAAACATGCCGAATCCCCCTATTGAATACATACCCTCTAGCGTCTTTTCGAGTCGATAAAATTTCGTTCGTTTCACGGCAGCGTGAGCGGAGGGCGTTCCGGATCTGATACTACTTCCCTGCTGCGGAGCTTCATCGGTCAGGCCTCCGAGATGGTTTTGGTTTGTAGTATATTTAGTTTTATGAGCGGGGAAGTTTTTGGTGGGTTGTTTTGGCTTTATAAACGACCTTCGACTAAAACATTGTCGGGAAAAATGGCGACAAATGATGTTACTAAATTTCACATACAGATGCCAAGCCCAAAACTTCTTTTATGTTAAAAACACTGTATGAAATGTGGTTTAAAAATGAGTACAGGAAAAAAAACAATGAAAGTGAATGATGCCACACAATTAACGTTTGAGAATTTAGAAGCAACGCCACTTGCTTACGGGGCGGTTATTTTAAACAAGGAAAGGTTTCTTCAAATTTTAGATGAAATTAGCGGTTTAAACACCTTAAGCTCTCTCAAAAATAAAGTAATCACATTAAGAGATATCATAACTTGTCCAAAAAATGACTTGGAAGGTATATCGAATATTGATGCTAATGGAGACACTATTTCTCTTCGTAGAGATGTTTTAATTTCTGAACTAGAACAGATTTTGGAGTCGCAAACGTCTGAAAGGGCAAAGTATTATCTGAATAGACTAAAAGCTGGCGCTCAAAAAATTAAGACAAATAAAATCAATGACATAAATCTTCTTCGCTGGAAGGAGCACGATGAAATTATAACGGATAGTTTATGGGTCTTGGATAAAAGAGACACATCGGGGGCACATATCGGCTGGTATTGGGGAAATTTCATTCCGCAGATTCCCCATCAAATGATGTTAAGATATACTAAAAAGAGTGATTGGGTTCTAGATGCGTTTGTAGGAAGTGGAACAACTTTGATCGAGTGCCGAAGACTTGGAAGAAATGGCATTGGTATAGAACTAAATCCTGGAGTAGCACAAAAAGCGAAAGAATTAATCGAGAGAGAGTCAAATAAAGAGAATGTCGTTACCGAAGTAATTATTGGCGACAGCAGAACGACAAATATTGAAGAAATTTTAAATAAATATAAAGCAAAACAATTTCAACTTCTAATTATGCACCCGCCATATCACGACATTATCAAGTTCTCGAAAGACTCCAATGATCTCTCAAATGCGAGGGGCACGGATGAATTTTTAAAGATGTTTGGTGACGTGGTAGATAATGTAACTCCGTATCTAGAGGAAGGGCGGTATTTTGCGCTAGTTATAGGCGATAAATATTCCAAAGGGAAATGGATACCATTAGGATTCTATTGTATGAATGAAGTTTTAAAGAGAGGGTATCTACTGAAAAGTATTATTGTAAAAAACTTTGAAGAGACAAGAGGAAAAAGAAACCAAAAGGAACTGTGGCGATACAGAGCATTGGTTGGTGGCTTTTATGTTTTCAAACATGAATATATCTTTTTATTTAAGAAGGTGGAAAAATGACAACAACGCACGTTTTCATAGTTGATACAAATACATTCAAATATCATTTGGAGTATTTATTTGCGGGAACAGGAGCAAAAGAGAGTTATATAGATTTTAATGATAATCCTACTACATCCCTGAATCCTGCTGCTGAAAATAATCTAGTAGGAATGATTTCAGATTCACAAAGAGTGAGAAAAGGCGATTTTCTTATTTTTTATTTACAACAAAATTACCCAAAAAAAGTTCATGAGGGAAAGTTTTACGGAATTTTCAAGGTTAAAGAAGATTTATCCTTTTTGGACAATAATGATAATAGACAATTCTTAAAAAACGAACTAATAAAATCCTTAACATTTAGGACACTAATCGAGCCATTTGAAGTTTATGCGAAAGGTGTTACAGAGTGGGAAGCATTAGACGAAATAAAACACATACAATCACCAAATCAGATGCTTTGGAGTTTAATTTATAGAAAATTAAAAGGCAATCGTGGAAATACCATGATTACTATATATGAAAGCGAGCGGCTCTTTAAGCTATTGAGGGATAAAAATAACCGCCAAACCATATCGGGACAAAAATTTACTTTTGATGTTCGGACTCAAGAAATAAAAGAAGATAAAATCGCCCACAGTTATACAGGAAGAAAAGAAAAAATCAATATTCTCCCAAGACTGATCAAAAAATACGAGGATAACAAAGCATTTGAAACTCATTTACAAGCATATATAGTTCAGAATATCGGGAGAAACACAAATAAAGGTTTAGATAAGTATTTGCTTAATGGATTAAATTTTGAGTGGTTAGGCAACGAAGTTTCTTGTGGTGTTGGCATGCAAAGAATAGATGTAATGTTATCTCTAGTCAAGAATAGTATTAAAATTGTCGTTCCTATAGAATTGAAAGCAATTGAAGCAAGTACTGATAATGTGGTTCAAATTCAGAGATATGCTGATTGGTTAGAACAATACTATATCCCAAACAGAATTAGCGATATACAACCAGTTTTAATCTCTAAAAAAATTGAAAATAAGAACTCGGAAAATTACAAAAAGATTATAGAAAGTTTCAAGCAATTCAACAAAAAGAATAATCGTTGCATGCCAATAAAATATATTGAATATGAATTAGAGGAAGACAATTTGGAATTTCAAGAAATAGGGTATAAAAACTAGCGCGCCCCCTTGGAAACCTCGAATCCAGATAAGTCAACGGAGCTGAAAACGAAAAATTCGTAACTCAATAAACTAATGAAATTTTATGAAAATTAATATTGCACTTTTAGAAATGGCTAAAATGGATCTAGAGGCTTCGAAAATTCTATTTGAGAACAAACTGTATCCGCTAGCGGTTTTTCATTTGCAACAATCTGTTGAAAAAGCAGTTAAATCTCTTGGAATTCGTGACGGGATAATAACAGAAAGCGAAGCGAAGAAGGCCGTCTGGCATTATCCAATAGAAGTCTATGTTAAAATGACAAAACATTGGAAAAACTTGGGCTTGGCAATAAGGAATAGCGGAGTAGTCAAAGTCCTTCCAGAACTTGAAACTTTTGCCGTTGTTGCAGACCTCCCAAACCGCATAAGTGAACTAGAAGATATTATAAACTTATTAACGGCAGTTTCTAAGAATTACAAATCAGTCTTGGTCTCGGGAAGTGAGCTTGATCAATTTCTCTCCGAAATCGCGGAGGCGCGGGATATTATAGAAAAAATTAGAAGGAGCGTTGATATAGAGCGCGAGTGGGAAATGGAAAAGGAGAAGTTGCATACTCTTTTAGATATTATTTCAAAAGTTTTTGACAGAAAACGTTCTGAGATGTTTAAAGAAAAACTCGATGGGCTATTGAAAGAAAAAAATCAAGAAATGAAAAATGATTTGAAATCCAGTATAAACCTAAATTTAAATCTCGCCTTTTGTGATATCGCTCTTTTTTATTTATCTCTAATTCTGCTCTTTCATGCGGTCCACTCAAGATATCCCGAAAATGACTCAAACCCGCTAGAAATTTACACAGCGGACTTCCCATTGATTAAGAGGTTTGGTCAAATTACTGACATCGTTGCAGAAGTTCTAAGTAAAATGAGTTGTTATATCTCAAATTAATGATGTTCTTTCAACCTCAAATAAGTTACAAAATCGAATCACTTCACGACCTTCCCCATCGCCCCCCTCCACTCGCACCACTGGCACCCGTCCTTCGGCTCCGGCGGCTCCTCCATCTCCAGTATCTTCCTCGCCTGCATGAGCGGGCGCAGCACCCTCCTCGAATCCACCTCCGCGCGCACCGGCGTTATCCTGAACGGGATCTTCCCCTCCGAGAGGTCCCCCCTCTCCGGGGTGAAGTAGAGCAGCGCCCCGCCAGCGACGGGCATGCCGTTCCCCTCCAGCAGGAAGGCGTAGCCGTCGAGCTGCATCCGGTAGTAGTCAGGCACCTCCTCCCTCGGGCTGGCGGTCTTGTAGTCCACGATGTAGTGCCTCCCGTCGGGCGTCAGCACCACCGCGTCGAGCATCCCCTTGAGGGTTACGCCGCTACTAGGGTCCGTCGCCCTGAGCTTCCCGGTAGCGCCGAGGAACGTCCCCTTCGCCGGGAACCACGCGGGGAGGTCAGAGCGCCCTACGAACTGCTTCATGTAGTCCTTGATGATGGCGTCGATCCTGCTGAGGACGCCGGGGAGCGGGAAGCTCGGCGGGGCCAGCCCCTTCGCGGCGAGCCAGAAGCAAAGCGGGCAGTCGATCACCGATTGAAGGCTGCTCACGCTGACTTCGATGTTCTCGGGCATGATTTTCCCCGCATTAGACTCGGCTGTTTTGCCCTTAAAAACACCCTTCGACCAAAGCGTTGGCGGGGAACTGTAGAAAAGAAAAAAATAGCACATCAGTCTGGCAATATTTTCTCTCCTCTATCTCGGTAAAAACCTTTCTGGTGGGCACGGGGTGCAATGGATAGCACATCAGTCTGGCGGTCGGTCGCTCGGCCAAAAGCTGAAGGTCTGGGTTCGAGTCCCGGCGCGCCCGCGCACCACGTGCACCAGAACGTGGGGCAACCATTTGGCTGCCGAAGATAACCCACCCAGCTGTCACCAATTTTTGTTCGATCTTATGACATAAATAAATTGCAGAAAAAATGTCAAGCGCCAATTCGAGTAAAAAGAAAAAAAATCCCGTAGGATAGCCCACGGGATAACCCACATCCCCGCTAACCCGCAAGTGAAAATTATTTTTACGATAAATAAAGTTTTCGAGGCGCGTTGTTTTCCCTTTATAAGCGGCCCTCGACCAAAACGTGGGCGGGCAGTAACGATATCCGACGATGAAATCAGAAGACGTGCAAAGATCCATGTCAAGTTTACTGAGCATGCGAGGCTCACCATGCGCGAGGACAGCATCACGGTCGACGATGTAATTTCAGCCCTGGCGGGAGAGGTTATCGAAAAATACCCCGACGATGACCCCTTCCCGAGCTGTTTGGTTTATGGAAGGACGATGAACGGTAGGCCGTTGCATGTGGTGTGTGCGATGCCGAAACACATCGACATTTTAATAATAATCACCACATATATCCCAATTGAAGATGGATGGGTAGGATCCAGGGAGAGAAAGAGGAAATGAAAGCGGGAATTTGTCCGATCTGCGGTGGAAAGATGGCTGACAAGAGTGTAGATGTAGCCGACAACATCAACGGAAAGTTTGTCATCATCCGCGGCGTTTCCGCGGAGGTCTGCGTGCGGTGCGGCGAGCGGCTGTACTCAAGCGAGGAAATGAAGAAGATGGAGAAGCTACGGGAGAAAATTCAGTATAATTTGGTGAAGCCGATCACCGTCGAAGAAGTTTCTGTTTTTGCGGCCTAGACGACATCAAATTTTGTATCGACGAACGATATGCGCGCGTCAGTTGATCTACTCGACCTTAATTGTGTGCCTGTTTTGCCCTTATAAGCGACAATCGACCAAAACATGGGCGGGTGAATTACGGCGAGCGATCACGTGCCGCAGGATTCCCACAAAACTTTAAATATATCGATAGACAAATCGTTTTACGGTAATACTATGGATACTGTAAGGGTATCTCCAAAGTTCCAAGTGGTCATCCCTCAGGAGGTCAGGGAGCGCACGGGAATCAAGCCGGGCGATCGCATGATAGTGCTCCAGAAGGGCGACGTGATTTACCTCGTGCGGGTCGGCGATATAAAGGGGATGAAGGGCTTTGCCAGAGGAATTTCGCCGAAGGGAGTGAGGGATGAGAGTGAACGTTTTGGTTGACTCGTGCGGGTGGATCGAATATTTCGGCGGGGGGCCGTTGGCGGAAAAGTATGAACCGCACGTGACCAAGGCCAACCGTGAGACCCACTACACTTCGTCCATCAACCTTTACGAGGTGTTCAAGAGGATGAGCAAAGTAGGCGAGGAGAAAGCGCTGGAGGCGTGTGCGCTCATCATATCTTCCACGAACGTCATACCGGTGGACGAAAAGGTAGCGCTTTTGGCCGCCGACATGAGCACGAAGCACGGGCTCTCGGTTTCGGACGCGATCGTGAAAGCGACCGCAGATCTGTGCAAGGCCAAGATCGTCACAAGCGACGAACATTTGGGGAAACTGAAGGGTGTACAGTTGATTAAGTGAAAAGTCTACAAAAATCTACTCGACCTTGAACTGCGCCCCGAGCTTTTTCATGTCATCGACGAAGCTCGGATAGGAAACGGGGATGCTTTCAGCGCCATCCACGATAGTTTCTCCCTTCGCGACCAGCCCGGCCACGCCGAGCGCCATGGCCATGCGGTGGTCGCCGTACGACTGCAGCTTTGCCCCCTTGAGCTGCTTCACCCCGTTCAGCCTGATTTCGTCGGGCAGCTCCTCGACATCGGCCCCGAGCTTCTTCAGCTCGGTCGCTAGCGCCCGAAGCCTGTCGGTCTCCTTGAAGCGGAGGTGGGGTATGTTCGTGAGCCTGGTCCTGCCGTCCGCCACCGCCCCCAGAACGGACAGGATGGGCACGAGGTCCGGGTTGTCGCCGCAGTCGGCCTCTATGCCCGTCAGCCCGCCAGCGCCCGCCACCTCAATCGTCTCCCCTCTCACCTTGACGTCCGCGCCGAACTCCTTCAGAAGATCAACTATCCTTTTGTCACCTTGAGCACCACGAACGTTCAAATTGCTCACCGCGACCCTCGATCCTGTCAGCGCGGCAGCACCAAGCACGAATGCCGCCGATGAAAAATCTCCGGGTATCCTCATCTCGATCGGGCGGAAGACCTGCCTCCCATCTATTTTGAAATCCGTCAAACTTTTGTTCCTTTTTATTTTTGCGCCAGCGGCTTCAAGGACTTCGATCGTTATCTCGATGTACGGCTTCGACCTCGGCTCCTCTGCCACCGACAGTGAAACATCGTCGCGCGCGTACGGGCAGGCGATGAGCAGGGCCGATATGAACTGCGAGCTAACAACGCCGGTTATCTCGACGTCGCCGCCTGCCAGGCCTCCCCCGACCACGACGGGCGGCCTTCCATTTGGACCCTCGCACTTGCCCTTGGCGCCGAGCTTCACAAGGGCATCGATCAGCGGGCCCATCGGGCGCTTTCTAATGGATTCGTCCCCGGTCAAATGGATCGGTTTGCGCGAGAGGGATGCGATGGCGCTCATGATGCGGATGGTCGTGCCGGAGTTCTGAGCATCTATCAAATCAGTTTTTGGTTCGAGTTTTCCTCCAGTACCTTGAACGACCCACTCTTCTCGAGCTTGAGAAATTTTTGCACCCAGAATTTCGGCAGCATCTATCGTTGCTTTTGTATCCAAACCGATGAGCGGGTCTGTTATCCTGCTTTCACCTTTCGCGAGCAGCCCAACGGCGAACGCGCGATGGGTGTAGCTCTTCGAAGGCGGCGCGACAACTTCCCCAGCCAACTTCGACGGTCTGACCCTGAGCAACGTCATGGTCTCAAATAAACATCTCGAGAAGCCTTAATATACAATTTGACAGAGTTTTAGTTGTGGTGGAAATGAGGACGAAAACTCGAAGCGAGCGCGGTTGCCTTTATCGCTAGAGTAGTCCATATTAGGCCGCCAACTTTTTTGCATTCGGCACACATTTTAATGTCCAAAAGTTTAACCATAGAAGGAGGTGGTTCTGTTGTCTGAGATAGGCAAGAGGATAAGGTTAGAACGGATAATCAACAGGAAAACCGGGCACACTGTCATAGTTCCAATGGATCACGGCCTCACGATGGGGCCGATAGCTGGCCTGGAGGACATGACGGCGATAATCAATAAAATTGCGGATGGCGGCGCGAACGCGGTGGTTCTGCACAAGGGCATCGTCCGTGCCGGGCACAGGGGCTTTGGCAAGGACATAGGTTTGATAATTCATATGTCGGGCAGCACTTCGGCCGGCCCAGATCCACAGAGCAAGGTGCCGATAGCGAGCTTGGAGGAGGCGATCAAGTTGGGCGCTGATGCTGTTTCGGTCCACGTGAACGTCGGCGCCGTCAACGAGCACGAGCAACTTCGATCTCTGGGCGCGATATCTGAGGCGTGCGCGGAATGGGGCATGCCTCTGTTTGCGATGATGTACCCGCGAGGCCCGAAGGTGAAGAACGAGTACGATCCGACGCTAGTGGCGCACGCCGCGAGGGTCGGGGCGGAGCTTGGCGCGGACATCATCAAGACGGTGTACACGGGCGACATGAATTCATTCAGGAAGGTCGTGCGCGGCTGTCCCGTGCCGGTAGTGATAGCCGGCGGCCCGAAGATGGCGAACGACCGCGACGTGCTGCAGATGGCTTCCGAGGCGATGAAGGCCGGGGCGATAGGCGTCTCGATAGGGCGCAACATCTTCCAGCACAAAAATCCGATCAGCATGACGAAGGCGCTCACGAAGATAGTCCACGAAAACGCATCCGTCGATCGGGCGATGCGAGAGCTCAAGCGGTGAGGGGGTTGAAGCGGAGCGTTTGGGTCAAAGCGGACTGGGTCGAGCCTTGGGAACAACGGAAGCGCTTTATCACGGCTGCGCTCGAGGCCGGCGCGGATGCCGTCGTTGTGCCTCTCAAAGATGTGAAGAGGACACGTGAGCTTGGGGCTATAGCTGTAGTGTCGAGTGAGCCCAAGCCAAATGTTGATGTTGTTATGTTGGATGCTCGATCGGTTGCAGATGTCAATGCAGCGATAGCTAGGGCTAGGACGATCAAAGCGCGGGGCAAGCATGTCGCGATATGCGTCGAGATATCAAATAAAGAGTTGGAACGCGCCGCCGTCAAGGCCGGGAAGGTGGCCGATTTTCTGGTCGTGATAAATAAAGATTGGAAAGTCATCCCGCTCGAGAATTTAATTGCGGAACTTCATCAGGCGGGCGTCAAAATTCTGGCGGGTGTAAAAAGTGCGAACGAAGCGAAGACTGCTGTCGAAACACTAGAGATTGGTGCTGACGGTGTGTTCCTCGATCCTCGCGAGAAGGGCGTCGGGGAAATAAGAAAAGTTTGCGAGGCGGTCGAGCGCGCGGCCTCGGAGAAACTCAAGCTTGTGCCTGCAAAGGTTGTCCTCGTTCGGCCAGTCGGCATGGGCGACAGGGTCTGCGTAGACACTTCCACAATCATGACGATCGGCGAGGGAATGCTCGTAGGCAGTCACTCGGACGGGATGCTTTTGGTGCACTCCGAGAGCCTCGCGAGCAAGTACGTCGAGCCGCGTCCGTTCAGGGTTAATGCTGGCGCCGTCCACGCATACATCAGGCTCCCGAACGGCAGGACAAAGTACCTGTCTGAGCTCAAGGCTGGAGACGAGGTGCAGATAGTGGATGCGAGCGGAGAGACGCGCGTCGGGACCGTCGGCAGGGTGAAGGTGGAGAGGCGCCCGATGCTGCTGGTAGAGGTAAAGCACAAGGGCAGGATCTTCAAGACCCTGCTGCAGAACGCCGAGACGATAAACCTGGTGAAGAAGGACGGCGCGCCGATATCGGTAGCGAAGCTGAGACCTGGGGACGAGGTGCTCATCCATGTTGAAAAAGTCGGCAGACACTTCGGCGCCAAAGTAGCCGAAACGATACTGGAGAGATGAAAGTGATAAGGCTGGGCTCCCGTCAGCTCATGACGCCTGCCGTGTGTGGCGCCGTGATCGGGGAAAGCGTCAAGGCGATGGACGCGACGTTAGCTAAAGCAATAGAACAAGGCGCCGACCTAGTGGAGCTGAGGTTGGACGGCCTACGTGAGCAGGTCGGGTGGGAGAAACTCTTGCATGAAAAGGCGAAGGTGCCGATAATCTTGACGAACCGCGCGAAGCGAGAGGGAGGAAGATTCGAGGGCGGCGAGGAGGAAAGGGTCAGGGTGATCCTCGACGGCATAGATAGAGGCGTCGATTGCGTCGACGTAGAATTATCGACGGAAAAAAAGTTCCTCAACAAAATAGTGCAGGAGGCGAAAAGGCGTGGCGTGAGCGTGATGATGTCCCACCACGATTTTTCTGGAACTCCAAGGGTGGATGCGCTGGTGGCGGTGGCCAAGCGCATGGTGGTGGCCGGCTGCGACATCGCGAAGGTGGTGACGTTCGCCGAAACTCCGAACGATGCGTTGGCCGTCCTCGATTTTTTGGTCGAAGTGCAGGACGAGGTGGGCGTGCCGGTGATAGCGTTCGCGATGGGCGATGCTAGCAGGTTCACCAGGATATCAGCGCCTCTGTTCGGCTGCCCGATTGTCTACGCGGGGGCGGGTGAGGCCACGGCGCCGGCGCAGTTCGATGTCGCGACCACCAAACGTCTGTTGCGAGAGTTGGGCCAGGTGCCGAGATGACCAAAAAGACAAAATTGTTCGCGCTGATAGGCGACCCGGTCGAACGCAGCCTTTCCCCGGCGATGCACAACGCGGCCTTCGATGCGCTCGGGCTTGACTGCGCGTACATAGTGCTGCGGGTGCCGAGGGAGATGTTGAAAGATACAGTAGCGGGGATTCGTGTTATTCGTTTGGCTGGATTCAACGTCACCCATCCGCACAAGGTAAACATCGTCGGTCTACTCGACAAGCTCGACAGGTCGGCTGAGATGGTCGGCGCGGTGAACACCGTGAAGAACGTTGGCGGAAAGTTGGTCGGCTTCAACACCGACGGCGACGGGGCTGTTCGAGCGCTCAAGGAAAAAGTCGGCAAGCTCTCAGGCAAAAAAATCCTGCTTTTGGGCGCGGGCGGAGCGGCCCGAGCGATAGCTTTCTCGCTGGCGCGGGCGGGAGCGAAGCTCACGGTTGCGAATCGCACGGCATCGAAGGCGAAGGAGCTCATCGCCGCGATAGACAAAAAGCTCGGAGCGAAAGCGGTCCACATTGCGCTGAAGAAGGACATTTTGACGGACGAGATAATGCGGTCGGACATCCTCATCAACGCCACGAGCACGGGGATGTACCCAGATGTCGACAGAACTCTGGTGACGGCGGATATGATGCACCGCGGGCTGATAGTCAACGACATAGTGTACGAACCATTTCAAACAAAACTTCTACATGAGGCGAAACGTGCTGGTGCAAAAACTATCAATGGCTTGGGCATGCTCGTGCACCAAGGCGCGATGGCATTCGAGATATGGACAGAGAGGCGGGCGCCAGTAAAAGTTATGGAGGCCGCGGTCAAAAGGGAGTTGTCGAGGAGAGGTTGAGTTATGAAAATTGCAATCATCGGCACTGGTGTAATGGGTAGATGGTTCGCGAGATTCGCTAAAAAAAATCTAGGCGAAGCGATGATCGTGAGCAGGGACTTTGAGAAGGCCAAGCGCGCGGCGAAGGAACTCGGCGCGCGGGCCGAGACAAGGGAAAAGGCGGCGGCCGAAGCCGATGTGGTGCTGGTCGCTGTGCCGATCGCTGTGACGCCTGAAAATGTCAAGTCGCTCGCCAAACAGATGAAGAAGGGAGCATTGCTCGCGGACATCGCATCGGTGAAAAGTGATGTTGTCGATGCAATGAAGAAGATAAACGTAGATTTAGAACTCGTTTCGCTTCACCCGTTGTTTGGTCCGGGAGCCACGGGCGTGAAAGGCAAAGATTTCGTAGCTGTGCCTGTGAAACCGGGGAAGCGCTACGCGGAGCTGAAGCAACGTTTGATCAAACTCGGCGCGCGGGTCACCGAGATGGATGCGGAGGAGCACGACCGCCTGATGGCGATCGTCCAGTGCATGACCCACTTCGTGCTCATCTCATACCTCGCGGCGCTCAAGGCGATGGGAGCGGAACGCGTCAAACTAGTTGGTACACCGATGTTCGCCACGTTGCAGGATTTCGCAAAGGCAATTTCCGCGGGCAATTCGGAACTCTACGGCGAACTCCAAGTGTCCAACAAGCACGCGAAGCTCGCGCGCAGCGCCCTGATCGATGCGTGCTGCTCGCTTGACGAAGCGTTCAAGGCGAACAATGTCGAAGCCGTCCAGAAGATACTTGAGGACGCCCAAGAGATGTGGGGAAAAGCTGAAACCCAAGCAGCGTATAAAAAACTGTATGCAGGATTTGAGGAGAGAAAATGAAGGTCGGAGTTCTTGGTCCGAGAGGTACGTACGCGGAGATAGCGGCTCGCTTGCAGTTCGGCGATTCAAAAATAGTGTCCTATCCAACGATAACGGACGTGGTGAAAGCGGTCGTGCATGAAAAAGTGGAGATGGGGGTAATTCCTCTAGAGAGTTTGCGCGAGGGTTCCGTCGGCGAAGCTTTGGACGCCATAGCGTGGCACGATGTAAAAATTCAGTCGGAGATGGTGGTGCCGATAACTCACTCGCTCCTCGGTGTCCCGGGGGCGAAGATCGACAAAATAACTCAAGTTCTCTCTCATCCTCAAGCCATCGCTCAATGTCGTGAATTTTTGCAAAAAAATCTTCCAAAGGCCGAGTTGATTGAAATGTCGAGCACGGCGAAAGCCGCCGAGCAGGTCGGCAAGCTCCGGCAACCGCACATGGCGGTGATCGGCCCACCGGAACTTGCCAAGCTTTATAAATTGAAGGTGTTGAAGGATGAAATTCAAAAGGGGGATATTAACCTAACTCGCTTCGTATGCGTGGCAAAGAAAGATAGCAAGCCAACTGGGCACGACAAGACATCGATCGTTTTTTCGACAGCTGAAGATCGACCGGGCATCCTCTACGAGATTTTGGGCGAATTCGCTGCGAGGAACATCAACCTCACCAAGATAGAGTCGCGGCCATCGAAGAAGGTCCTCGGCGATTATCTCTTCTTCGTGGATTTCGAGGGCCACCGCGAAGATTCGCGTCAACGCGAAGCGCTCGAGGCGATAAAAAAGAAAGTGGCGATGTTGAGGGTATTGGGGTCATATCCAAAAAAATTCTAGGGGTTAAAAATTGGATGTCCGCAAAAAAATTTTGAAATCTTTGTCGGTAAATCCAAAGATAGTCGAGAAGAAACTTTCGGCTTTCATAAAACAAAAGGTAAAGGATGCCAGCGCGGATGGTGTGGTCGTAGGCCTAAGCGGCGGCGTCGACTCCTCCACGAACGCTTTCTTGTGCGCGAAAACCCTTGGAGCGGCCAATGTGCTCGGCGTCTCGATGCCCGAGGTAGGAGTGACGAATTCGGCGGATACCTTCGATGCCAAAGAAGTGGCGGTCAAACTTGGCATCGGCTACAGGGTCGTCGACATAGCTTCGGCCGTCGATAGTTTGCAACGAGGCATAACCGATTTCAGAGCTGATGAGCGTTTGCCGATGGCCAACATGAAACCTCGCGTCAGGATGGTCGTCCTGTACTACTACGCGAACTTGATGAATCGCTTGGTCGCGGGTAGCGGGAACAGGAGCGAATTCCGCGCTGGATATTTCACAAAATACGGCGACGGTGCGGCGGACATCGCGCCCCTCGGTTGCCTCTACAAGACGCAAGTAAAACAGCTCGCCGCCCACTTTGGGGTGCCTCAGCAGATAATCGACAAAACCCCAACGGCCGGGCTTTGGCGCGGTCAGACGGACGAGTCAGAGCTGGGCCTGTCCTATGAGAAACTCGACATGATATACGCTGGTTTGGATCTAAGACTGAGTCACGGTGCAATAGCGAAGGTGGCGGGCGTCAAATCGGGGGATGTCAAGAGCTTCGTCGAGCGCGAGCAAAGGACTACCCACAAATTGAAGGTTCCAGAGATACCCAAGTTGTAATTATTTTGCTGGCACCAAGTCGACACACATTCCCGCGGCTACCGTTTGGCCGCCGTGCCTGATGGCGAACCTGCTGAGCTGAGGGATCTCCGCGACGCGTTCTATGACCATGGGCTGATCGACGGCGATGCGCACCACCGCGGCTTCGCCCTTCTTCAGCGAGGGTGGATTTTCCTCGGTCACGGTACCGGCTCTAGGATCAATCTTTTGGAGGATCTGATCGATGCGCCCGGGGATGCTCGCGGCGTGACAGTGGAAAAGCGGCGCGAACCCGGGCGTGAGTTGAGTGGGTATCGTAAGCACGATTATCTTGGCCGTGAACTCCCGCGTGACGCTCGGCGGCTTATCCGGGTGACCTGCCACATCTCCCCTCTTTATTTCTCCCTTTGCCACGCCGCGCACGTTGAATCCGATGTTGTCCCCCGGCGCGGCCTGCTGTATGCTCTCGTGGTGCATCTCAATCGATCGCACCTCGCCGCTCCTGCCAGAGGGCTCAAAAACGACCGTGTCGCCAACCTTTATCATGCCGGTCTCCACCCTGCCGATCGGCACCGTTCCGACACCCGTAATCGAAAAAACATCCTGCACCGGCAACCGAAGTGGCTTGTCGATGGGCTTCTCCGGCTCCCTGAACATTTCCAGCGCATCGTATATCGTTGGCCCCTTGTACCATGACATCTTCGCGCTGGGCTTCGTGACGTTCTCTCCATCGAACGCTGAAATCGGAATGTAGAGGAGCTTGTCGGCCTCTCGGTAGCCGATGCTGCTGAGCAAGGTCGCGGTCTCCTGCTTCAGGCGTTCGTACACATCCTTGCTGTAGCCGACGAGGTCCATCTTGTTTATGGCGACGATCATCTGCCCGACGCCGAGGGTGAACGCGAGCGCGGCATGCTCCCTCGTCTGAGGCATTATTCCGTCGTCGGCCGCCACGACCAATACCGCAGCGTCCGCCTGGCTCGCGCCAGTAATCATGTTTTTGACGAAGTCTCTGTGCCCCGGGGCGTCGATGATGGTGATTTCGTTTTTCGATGTTTCTATCTTGCCGTAAGAAATCTCGATCGTCACCCCTCGCTCTCGCTCCTCTTTCAGCTTGTCCATCACCCAAGCGAACTTGAATGTCTTGCCCTTGTCGCCCATCTCCTCAAATTTCTTGATTACCGCCTCGCTGATGAGTCCTTTTTCAAAAAGCATCCTCCCAACTAGGGTAGATTTTCCGTGGTCGACATGCCCTATAAAAACGAGGTTGACGTGGGGCTTGCCCATGCTAGGCTCTCCGGGACTTGCTGGCGCGTTTGAGGTAATTCTCCAAGTTTGAGCGGCCCGCGCGGAGGTTCGCGGATAGTTTTTCAGCGTTCCTGCGCAGCGGCTCCAAGTTTGCTTTTACTATCTCAGGTCTTTCTTTCTCATAGTCATGCAGTTTATTCGCGATCCTGTCATATTCAGATGCACAGCTTTCGAACTCCTCAAACATAGCCGACATTTTTTCGGCTGACCAGTTCTCAAGTGCGGCGATATTTTTTGCGTCTTTGCGGACCATCTTCGTTAGTCTCTTCGCCTCGTTGTGCAGCTTATCCCTTGTGAGTTTGTCGTAACCATGT
>Ga0172366_10001717_pt1 | contig 17142 bp, 17 predicted proteins | sample LakKivSesite69cm_FD_114533 | JGI IMG/M metagenome (GOLD analysis project Ga0172366, IMG submission 114533) | Sediment microbial communities from Lake Kivu, Rwanda - Sediment site 69cm | ecosystem: Environmental > Aquatic > Freshwater > Lake > Sediment | place: Rwanda: Western Province, Lake... | reverse complement strand
CGCCCAAGCCACCATTGCCATCGAGAACGCCCGGCTGTTTGAGGAGACCAGGCAGAGAGCGGAGGAGATGAGCAGCCTCTACGAGCTCAGCCTGACGACTGCCTCTACCTTGAATTTGAAGGAGCAACTCAGGCTGCTTTATGAACAGGTTCAAAAGCTGATAAAACCGGATACCTTCTACATTGCCCTGTACGATGAGGCGAAGGAGGAACTCCACTTCGAGCTTTTCGTTGAGGAAGAGAAGATTTTCCCACCGTTTACCAGAAAACTCTCCGAGGAGAGCGGCTTGACAGGATGGATTGTCCAGACTGGGCAACCTATCTTGATCAAAGATTTCGAAAAGGGGAATGAGGGCTTGCCAGTGGAACCCCTTCAGATAGGGCTGCCGCCGCCGAAAGACTACTCCTACTTAGGTCTCCCTCTCAAAGTCAAAGATAGGGCTATAGGCGTCATTTCGGCACAGAGCTTCCAGCCCCATGCCCTCGACGAGAGGCAGCAGCGCCTCCTCGCCACCTTCGCCAACCAGGCGGCTATCGCCATCGAGAACGCACGACTGTACGAGGAGACGAAGCAGCGGGCCGAGGAGTTGCAGGCAGCCTATGAGCGGTTGCAAAAGACACAGGAGGCGCTGGTGAAGGCCGAGAGGCTGGCAGCCATGAGCCAGATCGGGGTCACGGTGCGCCACGAGATCAACAACCCTCTCACCGCCGTGCTGGGCAATGCCCAGTGGCTGCTGGCCACCGATCCCACCCTCTCTCCCGAGAGCCGGGAAATCTTGAAGGAGATTGAGAAAGCGGCTCTCCGTATCAGAGACGTGGTGCGCAGGCTGGATGAGATCGAGGACCGGCCAGTGCCTTACCTGGGCCAGACGATGATGATTGACATCCACGGCGACAAGAAACAGCAAACCTGAAGTAGTGGAGACACCGTTCCCCTCCCTTCCAGGGATGGGCCAGGGGAGGGTGGAATCCGCGCTGACAGCCATAATTGCCTTGACCTTCTACCTCGCCTCAAGGCTGTTGTCCTACCCCTTCCCAGCCTCCCCCTGCGAGGGGGAGCAGTTATCGCTTCTTCGTCATTCTACTCCACGAAGATCTCCACCCGTTCTTCCTCCTCCTCATCCTCCACATCCACAATCCGGCCCTGGACACCGCTGCGGATGGCTTCCATCACCTCCTCGAGGTCCAGTTCCTCGATGTCGGGGGCGAAACGAGCTCCGATCTTGAGCCCCAGGTTGACCAGCCCCATGGGGATGTTGACATTCACCTTGGAGCGGCCGGTCCGAGTGTCGGTCACCCGCACGCGGAACCAGTTGGCCCCTTCACTCCTTTCAGTCGCCTCCTTCGTCGAGGCCTCCAGTGCCTCCAGCAGCTTGGATGCCTCCTCGGCGGTGATCTGCCCTGCCTCCAACATCTTCAAGATTTGCATACGTTCCTCGTTAGTTGTCATGTTACATCTCCTTCCTACCTCCCCTTGAGTTCCTTCAGTTTAGCCACGCCCTTCTCTACACTCAACTGGCCCGTCTCGATGGCCTTCAGGATGGCCATGGTGGATGATAGGGCCTCCGGCTCAGCTCTGCTCACCACTTCACCCTCAGGCGGCTCCACAGCGGCTTCCCCCTCCGCCACGGTCAGGATAAGGTCGCCGCTGACACTATCGAAGCGCAGGGGAACCCCTCCACCACCCACCTCGATGCGCCAGGTGCCGAACCCCTGTTGCTTGGAGGTGTGAGGTAACGCGGTGCGCAGACATCCGCTGATGCTATGCCCCTCCACCGTACAGTGGATCGTCGCTGGCACAACAAGCTCCACATTGCCGCTGACCGTCTGTAATCTGTACTCACCCGTCGGCTGCAAGGGGGTAGTGATCTTCAGGGGGCCGCTCACACTCGTGGCCCTCAGCGAGCTGAAGTCTGACTCGGCTAAATCGGCCCTGCCGGAGACAGTCTCCAGACGGAGCTGGCCGTGCAGCCCCTGGCCGCTCACATCCCCGCTGACGGACTGTATGCTCAATGGCCCCTGCGTCTCTCTGACGGCAACTGGTCCGCCTACCGTTTCGATGCTCGCCGGGCCCTCAACGGCGCTCACCTCAACTGAGGCGGACACACTGCTGGCCTCCACCTGGCTGTGGCGGGGCAGCTCGATGGTGTAGTCCACGCTGGCCGCCTGCCTCCCACCCCGCAGATTCCACCAGCCTGGTCGTCTACGCACGCGCGTTCGGGCCCACACCCGGCGGCCCTCCTGGCCGATGTCCATCTCCGTGGCTTCCGCCTCCTGCCACCTATGCCAGCGCTTCAGGGCCACGATGTGAACCTGATCGCCCTCTCCACCGATGACCGTGATGCGGCCCGAGATGTTGCTGACCTCCAACTGACACCCCTCGTGTACCGAAAATGTTCTTTCAATCCGCTCCGTTTGCGCCATTTTCTTCCTCCCGTCAGTTTTCGTGGAGCGTGGGGCGTTGAGCGGGGGGCGTGGTGGTGATTCGCTCTACGCTCCACGCTATACGCTTCACGGCTGTCGTGAGCTCCAACTCCATCTGCACCAGCTCCCGGTCGGTCACAAACCCCCGCTCCTTCAGCGCCCTCGCTAGGTCCTCGTGCGCCGCATAGACCTCGATGTAGGCTGGATGGGGGGGATAGCGGCACAGGATGGCCAGCGCCTGATCCACCAGTCCCTCCTCCCACCTTCCTCGATAGTCGGGATGGACCATGATCTCCAGCCGGTGGTAGGGGCGCCAGCGGCCAGCCCACACGGTGAGGGTGGCCCCAAGTGTGCCCTCCTCCTCAACAGCCAGCCGGTGCTCCCGCACACTGCCCAGCCAATTTCTGAGCAGCCGAAAGATCCGCTCATCCCACGCCACCCGGAAGCTACTGGGATCCAGAGGGCGCATACGCTGCGCTGCGCTGGGAAGGGCCTCTTGCGCCAGGTGGTACTCTTGGGGCCACTCATCATAGCCCCGCCGCCGCAGAGAGGGCCTTAGGCTGGACTCAGCCTTAGCCTCAACCTTAGATAGGTGCATCTCCAGCAGGGTGTCCGCAGGGACGAACCCCATGGTCCGATAGAGGTGCACGGCGGCCTGGTTGTCAGCCCGCACCTGCAGAATGATCCACCGTCCATTTTGGGAGCGGACGTGCGCCAAGACCTCTTCCATCAGTGCCCGTCCGATGCCCCGCCGCCGATAGGCTGGATCCACCACCACATTGCTGACCAACCAGCAGCCGGGCCCTCCGCCACGGGACGGGGTGAGGGTCACGTTGCCCACCACCCGTCGGCCCTCTACCCAGACGAAGCCGGAGAGGAGCTCGGCGAAGGGGGTCATCCACAGGAAGGGCCCCAGCAGCCAGGCCGTACGACTCAGCCAGCGCAGGTCTCGCAGCGTTTTCTCTGCTGTGGGGTTCAACTCCCCACCAAAGGCCTCCTCAATGAGGCGCACCACGCCCCTCGCGTCGCGCAGGGGGTCAATGGGCCGGATCCCGCTGAACGCCCTTTTCCGGCTGATGGCTCTGGCTACCACGTTGTATCACCCTCTCTGTAGGGGCGGGTCTAAGACCTGCCCTACTCCTCCAGTGCGTCCAGCAGCATCTCCCCTTCATCGGGCGTGATCTGCCCTCGTTCGACCATCCGCAGGATGGCCATTCGCTCCTCATCGGTGGGCTCACCCGCTGGAGGGGGAGCCACAGGCTCCACGCTTGGTGCCTCGGCTGCAGGCTCCTTGCGGACCACATACTCATCGTGCCAGCCCTCCATCCTGCTCAGTGCCCGCTGGATGGCCTCCTGAGCCTGGGCGATGCCCGCCTCCGCCGCCTGCTGTGCCTCCCGGCCCAACCGTTCCCAGTCCACCGACTCTAGCTTCTGTTGGGTCCAGGCCATCCTGGCCTCCACTTCCCGGCCGATGGCCTCGAAGTCCACCTCGCGCAGGGCCTCATCTACCTGCCGCTCGATCTCCTCCGCCAGCCCCTCCAGTTCCTCCACCCATTCGGTGGCCTCTACCTCAGCGCCAGCCCACTCTTTGAGGTGGACATTGCCCCCGGCGGTGAGGGACACCTGGGCAGCCCCGTCTCCCAGGAGGCCCACCAGGTGGTTTTGATCCTGCGACTCGATAGTGAGGGGAAGATCCGCACGAACTCGTCCCCAGGCTCTGAGGTCGAGTCGGGCGCTGGTAGACGTGGGCAGGCGCAGGGTGACGTTGCCTCCTGCCTCCCCCCGGTAGCTCTGCCCGGGGACCAGAGGGCCCTCCAGGTGCAGGTTCCCGCCCACCCTGCCGACCTCCATGCCACCGCCCAGGATGGAGGCCCTCAAGTTTCCACCCACCTTCTCCAGGGTCAGGGGGCCGCCCAGGTCCCGAACCCGGACGTTGCCGCCGACGGTTTCCAGGTTGAGCTTGCCGCCCACCCCTTGGGCTCGCAGCGAGCCGCCCACGTGTCGGCCCTGCAGGGAACCCCCGAGGCTCCGGGCTTTCAGGTCGCCGCCCACCTTTTGGACCGCCAGGTCAGCCCCCAGGCGGCGGGCCCTCAGTGTACCGCCCACCTCTTCCACCGCTGCTGCTCCCCCGATGGATTTGAGCGATCCATCGCCACCGACCCTGCCGGTTTGAAGGCTGCCGTCAATGGAATAGGCGCGCAGGCTTCCATCTACCTGGTTAAGGCTGGCCGTGGCGCGGATGGCCCGCAGCAGCGCCGGACCACAGCAGGTGCCCACCGTCACCGTCTGGTTCAGCTCAGACACGGAGAGATAGCCGTCCACACGATCCACTTTCACTGTCGTGTCACGGGGACAGTGGATGGTGCAGGACTGGCGGGCCTCAACCGTGAGCGTAATACCTTCCAGCGTGGCCTCCAGATCCTCTGGCGAGCCCTGGGCCTCGATCTCGACGGCCGGTTGGTCCCAGCCGCGCACCGTCAGCGGGCCTTCGCAGCGGGTGATGTGCAGTTGCATTGGTTGGAAGACGTCAAAGTGTTTCTTAGTCATGGTCATCCTCCTCAGGTATCCCATCTTCTCGGTTGACAGACTAAAGTTGGCTCATTTCTACCCCTCCTGCCTTGGTGACCGCCTTACTCCGCCGCGCTAGCGCCCGCACTGGCTGCCACCAGTACCTCCCTTGCGACGACACTATAGGCCCGGTGGTTGTCCTCCAGGTGCATGAGGGCCGGGGTCAAGAAACTCACGATCCCCATCGCCACACACATGATTCCACCCATAACAAACCAGACCCGGACACCCAGCGCATCGGCCACTGGCCCGGCGATGGCCAGGCCCAGCGGCGACATAGCGGCACAAGCGCTCCCAATCAGCGTAAACACGCGCCCCTGCATCTCAGGGGCCACAACGGTCTGAAAGATGGCTTGGACGGGGCCATTGGTGATGGGATTCATAAGGCCTGCGATAAACATGGCGCCCAGTGCCAGGGGGAAGGCCGTCGCCGGCGACAGCCCGATCAGCAGGGTCCCCAGCCCCATCCCGATCAATCCCGACATCGTGGTCAGGATGCGCCGCCGAAAGCCGCCCCACACGCTCAGGGTCAGCCCGCCGAGCACCACGCCGATGCCCCAGGCCGAGTTCATCCACCCCAACTGCAGAGCCTGGCCGCCAAAGTGTTTGGTGACCAGGATGGGCAGGAGCGAAAAGGCGGGGTAAAGCAGGAAGTTGATCACCGTGGCCATAATGAGCATGGCGAACAAGCCCGGCCAGCTCCACACGTAACGCAACCCCTCGCGCACCTCTCCCCACAACGACGGCCTGCTTCCCACAGCGGGGGTGCTGCGCTCTGGCTGCGGGATGTACACGAAGAAGAGGGGCAGGACAGCAAAGGCAGCCGTGACCACATCCATGGCCATGATGGCGTGCAAGGGCAGGAGGCTCAGCAGCAGCGCCCCCAATGGCGGGGACACAATGTCCCGAGCCCCTTGCGTCGTCTGGTTGAGGCCCGCCACACGCGATAGATGCTTATCGGGGACCATGAGCGAGGTCGAGGCCGTCATGGCTGGCCAGTGAAAGCTGCCACCTATGGCCCGCACCAGCATGATGATGTAGACGTGCCAGGAGCGCATGGCCCCCGTCCAAAAGAGATAGGCCAGCCACGCCGATACCAGGGCAATGAGGCTGTCGGCCACGATCATCACCTTGCGTCGGTTCCAGCGGTCCACCAGCGCGCCGGCGAAAGGCCCCAGCAATACCCCGGGAAGTATAGCAACCATCGTGGCGGTGGCCAATACCGTCGCCGAACCCGTGGTCTTGGTCAGCCACCAGACCAGGGCGAATCCGGCCACCTGGCTGCCGATGAGCGAGAGCTGCTGTCCGGTCCAGATGGAGAAAAAGGGGATCTGCCACTTGGGTTGATGCTGCTCTGCGTGTTTCATTTCTCTCCTCAACTGCCTTGCAGCAGCTTGATGGCCTCCTCCGAGGTGATCTTGCCCTCGGCCAGGTCACTGAGGATAGTTCTGCGCTCCGAGGCTGCGACACGCGGTGCCTCCTCCATAACCTCGTACCCCAGCGCGCGGATCACATCGTTGAGGCGGCTGCGCACCGCCGGATAGGAGAGGCCCAGTTCCTGCTGCACCCAACTGATCTTCCCCTCGCAGCGCACGAAAGTTTCCAGAAACTCCAACTGGGGGGGTGATAGTTGGTAGAAGCGCCCTAAGCTGAACTGCCCCTCCAATGCGGAGTCGCAATGGCGACAATGTAATCGCGTCACTGTTAAGGTGCTTCCACACACTGGACATTGGCCCATGACTGGATACATACTTCTTTCCTCCTATACTCCTCTCATCTTCCTGAGACGCTAAAGATTATACCACAGAAATTAAAATTTGTCAAGTCTTGGTTGAAAATTTTAAGGTTTCGACGATAATCTCTTCACGGTCTGAAGTTGCCCGAGCGCCTGATAGGGATATAATCTGAAACGGGCCGCCTCAGATTTATCATCGGGCTTTGCCTACGCCAGCGGATCTCCAGGGAGGGTGAGACATGCGTGAGTCGTACAGCCAACCCGACGTTAGAGGCATTGAGATGAAAAGCGAAAGCCGCCCGAAGGCGGCTTGGTGGGTCGTGCTCTGTCTGATTGGAGCGGTGATCTTGCCTATCTTGGGAGGGGCAGCCTGTCACCCCGCCTCACACCCGGTTGTGCCCTGTGACGACGCCATCTACTTCCCCCAGACGGGCCGCACTGTGCAGAGGCCTTTCCGAGCTTATTTCCAGGCCCATGGAGGGGTTGAGAGCTTTGGCTATCCCATCACCGAGGCATTTCTCCAGCACGGCCTGGTGGTGCAGTATTTCGAGAAGGTCCGGATGGAGTACCACCCCCAAAACCCGCCCCGCTACATAGTGCAGTTAGGGCTGCTGGGGGAGACGCTGGGCCGCCGAGAGCCTCCCATTCCCCCCTCCTATGCCCCCCCAGCCTTCGACCGCGCCCAGCGCTACTATCCCCAGACCGGCCACACCCTGGCCCAGCCCTTCCTGGCCTACTACGACGCCCACGGAGGTCTGGACCGCTTCGGCTATCCCCTCAGTGAACCCTATCATCTCAACGGAGCCCTGATACAGGACTTCCAGCGGGCGCGGCTGATGGCGCGAGGTGGGGAGATACAGATCGCTGACTGGGGGCGGATGTTAATAGGGCAACAGGTTGACGAGTAACAAGGTGGGGTTCCCCCGTTGACTCATTGCCCCGTTGACTCGTCCTCCTCCCCCTCCTCCCAACCAATGATCCACACGCACAATCCTGCTAGGCCAATGGTGGCTGCCACCAGCGCCAGCCGCTGCCGCATCAACAGCTCCACATCCCTGGAAGCCCACAGCAGGATGATCACCATCCCCACGGCCAGCACGATCCACATCCCAATGCGAGGATACCTGGAGAAGAACCCTTTGATTTGCTCCACCAGATTGCCTCCTTGACACAAGTCTACCGCGCGCCAGGCCCGCTCCACCTGGGCTTTTGTCTCTGCCAGAGTCCCGCTGTTGTCAATGACCACATCAGCCAGGGCGACCTTCTCCGCCTGGGGGGACTGGGCCGCTAGGCGCTGCTTGATCTCCTCTTCACTCATTCTCCGCTGGGTCGCCAGGCGGACCACCTGCTGCTCGGGTTGACAGGTGACCACCCACAGTGCATCGTACCTCCGGTGCATCCCGGCCTCGATCAGCTTGATGGCCTCCACCACTACCACCCGCGCGTCGGAGTCGCGGATGCGGCGGTTCACCTCTTGGATGACCGCCGGATGGAGGATGGCCTCCAGCCGGGCGAGGGCCTGGGGATCCGAGAAGACCATGTCACCCAGCCTGGCGCGGTCAATAGCTCCATTCTCCCCTACCATCTCCGGCCCAAACTCCTCCACCACAGCCTGCCAGATGGAGGTGCCCGGTGCCATGAGCTCGTGGGCGATGCAGTCCGCATCAATGACCTGGGCCCCCAGCTTGGCCAGCATCCGCGCCACTGTGCTCTTGCCGGTGCCGATGTTTCCTGTCAGGCCGATGACATATTTGCTCACCCTGCCTCCACTTCAGCCCATTCCTCCACCAGTTCCTGCAACCGTCCCTGCGTGGCCTCATACTCGCGTCCCAGCCGGTGTAGCTCCTCAATCTGGCGGACCTGGCTGGCCAGGTTCAGCTCTCGCTCCAACTTTCCCAGCCGCGCCTCCAGCTCAGCGATCTGCTGCTCCAGGACGGCTACCTGCTGAGCTCGGCGGGCTTCCTGGAACTCCTTCTCCGACTCTGTGTCCTCGCCGGCTGCCTTGCGTGGCCCTGGCACGGGTTCCTCTTCCACCTGCTGCGCCTCTCGGATCGCCAGGTAGTCCGAGTAGTTGCCCCGATGGATGACAAGTTCCTGCCCCTCGATGATCCACACCTGGGTGGCCAGTTGATCCACCAGCGAGCGGTCGTGGGAGACAAAGAGGATAGTGCCCCGGAAGCGGGCCAGGACGTCGGCCAGGATCTCGCGGGAGACGATGTCCAGGTGATTGGTGGGTTCATCAAGCACCAGGAAGTTGGCTCCTTGCAAGGTGAGCTTGGCCAGAGCCACCCGGCTGCGCTCCCCGCCGCTCAGCTCAACAATGTGCTTGAAGACATCATCCTCGCTGAAGAGGAAGCTCCCCAGAAAGGTGCGTGCCTTCTCCAGAGGCAGGTCTTTGACATCCAGGATCTCTTCCAGAACCGTTTTCTCCAGCGCCAGGCCCTCCTGACGCTGAGGGAGGTATCCCACCTGGACGTTGTGTCCCAGCCAGACGCGCCCTGCCAGCGGCTGTACCTGGCCCAAGAAAGTGCACAGGAAGGTGGTCTTGCCCGAGCCGTTGGGGCCGAGCAGGGTGGCACATTCCCCCCGCCGCAGGTAAAGGTTGGAGCAGGTGAAGAGGGGATAGCCAGGATAGCCCACTGTCAGATCCTGCGAGGCCAGCACCAGGTCCCCACTTCTGGTGGAAGGCTGGATAGCCAAGTGGATGGTTCGGTGCTGTCGGGGACGTTCCAGCCGCTCCAAGCGCGCCAGGCGTGTGGCCCGGCCGCGCGCCTCCTTGCTCCGCTGCCCAGCCCGATAACGACGGATGAACTCCTCCGTGCGGGCGATGAACTCCTGCTGAGCCTCATACTCCCGCTGGCGGCGCTCCATTCGCTCTGCTTTTAGCTTGACATAACTACTATAGTTGCCCGGATAGGTCTCCAACTGGCCAAAGCTCAGGTCCCACACCTGATCCACCACTCGGTTCAAGAAATAGCGGTCGTGGACCACTACCACCAGACTGCCGGGCCAGTTGCTCAGCCAGTTCTCCAGCCACTCAATGGCTTGTAGATCGAGGTGATTGGTGGGCTCGTCCAGGAGCAGTAGGTCCGGCTCCTCGAGGAGCAGCCTGGCCAGGAGCGCCCGAGTGCCCTCCCCTCCGCTGAGCTGGTTCAGTAGCCGGTGAAAGTCCTCCTTGCTGAAGCCCAGCCCACCCAGCACCTGTCGGATGCGAGCTTCATAGGCATAGCCTCCCTCCCGTTCGAACTGCTCCAGGAGCGCGCTGTAGCGGGAGAGGGGAGCACCTTCGCGGGCCATACGCTGTTCCAGGTCGCGCAGCTCTGCCTCCATGCGCTGTAGGTGGACGAAAACCCCTTCCATCTCCTGCCAGAGTGTCCCCTTTCCGGCCAGTTCGGCCTGCTGGGGCAGGAAGCCGATGCGCAGTCCCCGCTTGCGGTGCACTCGACCAGCGGTCGGTTCCTCCAGTCCGGCGATGATACGCAGTAAGGTGGACTTTCCCTCTCCATTGGGGCCCACCAGGGCAATCTTGTCCCCATGCCCGATCTGGAGGGAGATGTCCCAGAAGACATCCTGTGCGCCGTAGTATTTGGCCAGGCCCTCGGCTGTGACCAGAGGCATTTCTCCCTCTCCACACTATCTTTGAACTGGGTATGCGCCGCTGGGGATTATAGCAGCATCTGGCTGGAGCGACAATTCGCCGTTCGTGTTGTGTGGTGCGTGAAACGTGATTCGTGATTCGTGAAGTTTTGAGGTATAATTGAGCTGGGAGGGAAGGGATATGCGATTGGATAATCGGTTGCTAGTGGGGGGAGCGATCATTGTGGCCCTGGCAGCCTGGGGGGGATTGGGGTACCTGGTCTTCACCACGCTGCCAACACTGCCCTTCCGCATCGCTTTCTTGGCCCTGCTGCTGGTAGCCAGCGCTGCCTCCGGGATGCCGGTGATCCTCCACCTCAACCGACGCTTTGCTACAATCCGCCGGGGGCGCGACCAGGTGCGCGCACTGCGCCAGAGTCTCTGGATCGGCGGCTTCGCGGCCCTCTGTGCCTGGCTACAAATGGAACATAGCCTCACCTGGGCAGCGGCCCTCGTCTTCCTGGGCGTGTTCGCCCTGCTGGAGTTGCTGTTCGCTGGCCGGGAGGCAGGTTCGTAGAGCGTAGGGCGTGGAGCGAGATTGGGCATAAAACGTGAAACGTGATGCGTAATTGGCCTTCACGTTTCACGTTCTGGGAAGGAGGCTGGTGTGCGGGAGAAACTACGCCATCTGCCCAGCGTGGACAGCTTACTGCAAACTCAGGCCGTTCGGCATTTGGTAGCTGAGTATGGGCATGAGACGACGGTGGAGGGCCTGCGAGCCGCGTTAGAAGCCGCCCGTCAGACCATTCTGGCGGATGGGGAATCCCCCTCTCAGGAGGCGATCCTGGCCCAGGCCGCCCGGTTGTTTGGAATGCGCCTGGGCCCCACGCTGAGGCCGGTCATCAATGCCACAGGGGTGATCATCCACACCAACCTGGGGCGTGCACCCCTCAGCAAAGCGGCGCGGGAGGCGATGGAGGCGGTGGCGGCGAGCTATTCCAACCTGGAGTATAATCTGGGGGCTGGACGGCGAGGTTCCCGCTACCTCCATGCCGAATCGCTGCTCTGCCAGCTCACCGGCGCGGAGGGGGCCTTGGTGGTCAACAACAACGCCGCAGCGGTACTGCTCATGCTCGCCGCCCTGGCCCACGGGCGGGAGGTGATCATCTCCCGAGGGCAGTTGGTGGAGATCGGCGGGGGCTTCCGCATCCCCGAAGTGATGCGCCAGAGTGGGGCACGCCTGGTAGAGGTGGGGACCACCAACCGCACCTACCTCCGCGATTATGAAGCGGCCATCGGAGAGGGGACGGTGGCCATCATGCGAGCTCACCGCTCCAATTTCTCCCTCACCGGCTTTGTGCACGAGCCCTCCCTGGAGAAGCTGGCGGCCTTGGCGCATGAGCGTGGGCTGTTGATGTTCGATGATCTGGGAAGCGGGGCACTGCTCGATACCTCCTCCTTCGGTCTGGCCCACGAGCCAATGATGCAGGAGAGCATCAGGGCCGGAGTGGACCTGGTGTGCGCCAGTGGGGATAAGCTTTTGGGCGGCCCCCAGGCGGGCATCATCGTGGGGCGGCGGGAGCTGATCGAGCGGCTAAAACATTTCCCTCTGGCCCGCGCCCTGCGGGTGGATAAGACCACGCTGGCTGCGCTCCAGGCCACGCTGCGTTCCTACCTGACTGGCCGGGCCGTGGAGGATATCCCGGTGTGGCGGATGATCGCTGCGCCTGTGGAGGAACTGGAGGCGTGGGCCAATCGTTGGGCTGGCGAGCTGGGGAAGCACGGGATCGAGGCGATGGTCATGGAGGCTCAATCGGCGGTGGGAGGCGGCTCCCTGCCCGGCCAGACCCTGCCCACCAAGGCGCTGGCCCTGTGCGCGCCCTCGGCCGACGCGCTGGCGGCGCGGTTGCGGGCGAGCACTCCGCCGGTCATCGTCCGTATCCGAGAGGGCCTGGTGCTCCTCGATCCCCGTACTATGTTGCCCGCCCTTGGGGATGAGCCTGAGCGGGAAGAGCAACTACTGCAAGTACTTCGAGAGGCCTTGACAGACAGCGGTTGATCCCTTGCCTCTCTTTGGTGTTCACGGTAGACTGATAGGTGTGATTGCGTCAGAAAGCAAGGCAGAGGAGGACACCGAATGACTCGTATCACCAGACGACAGTTTTTGGAGCGGATGATCGCCTTGGGAGCAGCAGGAGCGAGTGCAGAGCTGGCAAATGGAGGTTGTGCACCTCAGCCTACTCCGGGAGGGGCAGCCCAACCCGAAGCAACTGGCGCGTACCTGGCGGTGGTCCGCCAGTCGGTCCCGCAGCCGGTGAACCCTATCTTTGACGACCGCGAACTTCATCCTACTACTACTCCTCCTGCTGGTTGAGCTCATTATCATCAGCATTCTATTGTAGTGCACAATGCTCAGTTTCGCAAGCTGCCTTTGGGTAGGGAGAAAAAAGGGAGGCGGTTGGCAGCAGAAAACTCACTGCCAACCGCCTCGTGCCTGGTCAAAGGGCTAGGAACGCCCGTGCTCCCGAGTCTGACCTACACGGCCACGGCCAGGGGCCTTTGGGTGAAGGTCGCGCAGCCCAGGCCATACAGCCCCGGTTCGCTGGTCAGCACCTTGACCACCACCCGTCGGATGCCATTGGGCACGGTGAGGATGACCTTCACATCCCTGATTTTCAGTGGGGAGAGAGCAGTTGAGGGCATATGATCCTCCTCCGAATGTGGGATTTGCAGGTGGACAGCGGGGCGGTGGGGGGTGGGAGCAAGCAGATGGGAACGCAACGGCTCAAGGTGACCGGGGCTATTGGAGTCTGGAGGTTGCACGCAAAACAGCCGGGGCTCGGACGGCACTGATAAGTGATCACTGCGATATTATTGCCGTTCGCCTCGGCTGTCGCCCCCTCAATGCTTGGCACACTTTTCGTACACCCAGGGCAATTACACCCCCTTCAGCCCCGTCAGGGTGATGCCCTGGATAAAGGTCCGTTGCACGAAGAAGTAGAGGATAATCACCGGTGTGGTGAGCACGATGGAACAGGCCATGAGCAGCGCCCACTCCGTGCCATGCTCCAGACGGAACATCTGCAGGCCCAGGGAGATGGTATACTTCTCCGGCGTGTTCAGGTAGATCAGCGGGCCCAGGAAATCCCGCCAGCGGGCCAGGAACTCGAAGACCACGATGGTCGCCAGGGCCGGCCGGGTGAGGGGCAACATGAGCTGAGTATAGATCCGCATCTCGGAGGCACCATCTATGCGTGCCGCGTCGGTCAGATCCTGGGGAATGGTCATGAAGAACTGGCGCAGGAGAAAGATATAGAACGCGCCGCCGAAGAACTGGGGTACGATGAGCGGCAGGTAACCTCCTACCCAGCCCAACCTGGAGAAGATGATGAACAGGGGGATCATAGTGACCTGATAGGGAAGCATCATGGTGGCAATGGTCATCATGAACAGCGTGTTCCGCCCTGCCCAGGGGATCCGGGAGAAGCTGTAGGCCACTGGGGGGCAGGAGACGAGCACCCCCACGATGGCGAAAGAGGCAATCACCAGCGTGTTCTTGACGTAGGCCCAGAAGGGGATGAAGTTGATGGCCGCCGGATAGTTGCCCCACACGAAGGGCTTGGGGATCCAGACCGGTGGCCAGAGGAAAATCTGGGTATCCGGCTTGAGCGAGGTGGAGACCATCCAGAAGAAGGGGATCATGTAGATGATCGCCAGAGGTATGAGCACCGAATGGGAGAGCACCTCTCGAATGACCGACTGGTAGCGACGCCAAAGGCGCACCAGCATACCCGGCTGTCTGCGCGGCTGGACAATGGCCTGCTGTGGGATAGCTTGCTCAGTCATCAATAGCTCCCCTATCTAGACACGGCTAGCGGGCTTCCTCACCCCCGTAGTAGACCCAACGGGCCGAGGTCCGGAAAACCAGTAGAGTACCGATCAGGACCATAATAAAGAGGATCCAGGCCTGAGCCGAGGCGGTACCCATCTTGAAGAAGGCGAAGGCGTTGCGGTAGAGATACATGGCGTAGAAGAACAGTGACTGGCCCGGGCGCCCGTCGCCGCCGGTGATCACGTAAGCGATGGTGAAGTACTGCAAAGAGCCGATCATGCCCATGATGAGATTGAAGAAGATCACGGGGGTGATCATGGGAATGGTCACGTGCCAGGTCTTCTGCAGGGCATTGGCTCCATCCACCTCCGCGGCATCGTACAGCGACTGAGGCACATCCTGCAGGCCAGCCAGGTAGATCACCACCCCCTGCCCCACCGTCCACAGGGACATGAGGACCACCGTCGGCTTGGACCACATCGGGCTAGCCAGCCAGCCCGGCCCATTGATGCGGAAGAGCTGCCATAGCAGGGTGTTCACGATGCCAAACTGGGCGTTGAACACCCAGATCCAGAGGATAGCCATGGCCACGTCGGGGATGAGCACAGGCAGGAAGTAGATGGTGCGATACACCGCCTGTCCCTTGATCTTCATGTTCAGCATCAGCGCAATGCCCACGCCTACGATGACGCCCAGAGGGATGGAGAACACGGCGTAGTACACGGAGTTATAGAGACTCCTGCGAAACACATCGTCCTTAAAGATGAGGTTAGTGTAGTTGCTGAGGCCCACGAATTGCTTCACCGGGTTCACCACAGTGTACTCGGTGAAACTGTAGTAGAAAGAGGCCACAACAGGATAGGCAGTGAACAGGATGATGCCCAATAGCCAGGGAGAGGCAAAGAGCACCCCGTAGAAGAGGTTTCGCCGCGCCATCCGGCTGGTTCGCAGGGCCTCCAAACTGACCATCTGCATCTCAGTTACTCCTCACTCTCCTTATGCACCTGGGGAGAGGCCAAGGCCTCTCCCCAGACACCGGTTGCATGGCGCGATCAGAGATACTTCTCCATCTGCTTGTTGGCCTCGGTCGTGATGTCATCCATCGCCTGCTTGGGGGTCTTCTGGCCATGGATGATAAGGTCGCGCGCCTCCACCTGGGCATTCCACAGGAAATTGCCGACGGGCAGAGGAGGCCGGCAGTTGGCGATGGGCAGCAGGTCCATGAAGACCTTGTGGTGCGGATCCTCGGTGTAGACGGGGTCCGCCGCATACTTGGTCTGGGTGGGGATATGGGCGGTTTCCTTGCAGTACCAGTGCACCTGCTCGGGAGCCCCGACGTAGCTGATGAACTCCCAGCCGGCCTCCCGGTTGGGGGCACCTGCGGGGATAACCCACGACCAGCCGCCAGCCCATGTAGCTGCCCGGCCGCCCTCCGGCCAGGGCATGGGGACTACGCCGTAGTTCATGTCCGGCTTGTAGCGCTTGTGATGGGCGATCATCCAGTCGCCGTTGTACTCCATGGACAGCAATCCGGCGTCCATGGGCTGCTGCGCCTCGCCGCCGAAGGCCTGGGCGAAGCTCTCTACATTCTCCATGCCGTACTTATCGGCGTAGGAGAGCAGCCACTCGCAGGCGGCCACGATTTTGGGATCATTGAAGGTGACCTCCAGCGTATCCGGATTGTAGAAGTGGCCATCCCAGGTCCAGCCGTAGGAGTAGATCCAGCCCTGGCCTGACCAGGGGATGAAGCCCATGCGCTTGAAGCGGGGCCCCTCCTTGATAGTCAGCTTCTCCGCCATCGCATCGAACTCCTCAACGCTGGTGGGGAAGGCCTTCTCATCCGGATCCAGGCCGGCCTCCTTGAAGTGGTCCTTGTTGTAGTAGATCGCGCGGTCATCCGTGTCGAAGGGCAGACAATACAGTCGGCCCTTCCAGGTGGCCTCCGCCCAGGCGAAGGGGAAGTAGTCGTCCTCCTTGATGCCCTTTTGGGCAGCGAACTCGGTGATGTCGGTCAGCGAGCCCTCAGCGGCCCAGGAGGGGACGATGAAGCGGTCGAAGTAGGCGCACTCCGGCGGAGTGCCGGCCGCAATGTTGGTCAGCAGCTTCTCCACCATCTGAGTGCCCGCAGTGGTGGGCGTGTAGACGTACTCGACGTACAGTTCTCCCTCGTGCTCCTTGTTGAACGTGTCCGTCATCTTATACATCGTCTCGCCCCACATCTCCTGCTGGCTGGCCGGGGTCCAGAGAGAGATCTTCAAAGCCCCCGCCGGCTTCACTGCCTTTTCGACCACCTTTTCAACCTCGACGGTCTGTACAACGACCTTCTCGACCGGCACCTCCTTCTGCACCTCAACGACAGAGGGAGCTGCCGGTGCGCAGGCCGCCATGACTGCCCCCGTGGCTGCCGCGGCTGTCAGCCGCAGAAAATCGCGCCGTGACAATGTGTGCTTCTCAGACATTGCTTCCTCCTTTTAGCAGAATGTAGATGGTGGCCATCCACTTAATGAATGACATTCCGACGCAAAGAACAGGCTTGCCAGGCACCACCTCCTTTCCCCGCCCCGAACCTCAGAGATCCATCTTGGGGTCTACGGGCAAAAGGGGCGGACTTCGTATCACACCTGTGCCTGCGCCACAGGTGCAGGCATCAATCCTAGTGATCTCAAGTGATGAACCAAGCTGCCCCTTCTCCCATCCGACGCCATTGGCAATCCACGAATCACAGGCAAAAGCCATATGTCTGGTTTCTCCTGCTATTATAGCACTAAATGGGAGTTTTGTCAAATCGCCTCTAGGCGCTGTTCGCACTTGGCCAGCAGGCTCTGCAGGAGCTTAATTGAATCGAGCCTGTCCTGAGCGGGAGCGAAGGGCCTGTCGCCTGGCCGGGACAGACGCTCTTTGTCAAGCCTCCGACTCAGGTGTTGTGTTTGTCAATCCAACCCCCATGAGGGGGCATGGCCTAGTTGGTGAGGAGCTTGCCTCTCTTGCCCCCTGTCTAAGCAGTTAGG
>Ga0172366_10001714_pt1 | contig 17159 bp, 17 predicted proteins | sample LakKivSesite69cm_FD_114533 | JGI IMG/M metagenome (GOLD analysis project Ga0172366, IMG submission 114533) | Sediment microbial communities from Lake Kivu, Rwanda - Sediment site 69cm | ecosystem: Environmental > Aquatic > Freshwater > Lake > Sediment | place: Rwanda: Western Province, Lake... | reverse complement strand
CGGGCTCGTTGAACGTTGCCCAGTTGTCCACGACGTCGCCTAGCTTCCAGGCAACATAAGCCGCGTACTTCGTGAACTCGACCACCGAAGACTCGTCCACCCACCCCCTTGGACCCGCGCCAAAAATTGAATTACGAGCGGCGATTGGGTCGTGAACCCATAGGGGAAGCGAGAAGTGGTTGAGGCACACGAAGACCCTGAAGCTCTTCCGCCTCAGGTCCTCAATAATGCCCCTATAATGGTTTAGCGACTTGTTGTCCGCGGCTTTTTCGAGGCTCTCGAGAGCTCCGTCGTCCACGTTGATGTTCGCGATGTTACCGTCGGTAGCCCTGTCGACGCCGACCTTAACCTCTGCCGTGGACTTGGGGAAGATTCGGCTCCACTCCACCCCTAACCTGAAAGCGTTCAATCCAAGCTCTTTGGCAATGTCGTGGTCCCGCCCGTACAGGTGCCAGTAGTCCACGCCGTCCTCGGGCAAGTCCCCGCTGACCGTGCCCTTTTGGATGTTCCGTTTGTCGTGCACCCAAGCATACCAATCCGTATATGGGTCCAGACCGTCCTTCGCGGGGTCGCCCATCTCGAACTGGAACCCGCATGTCGACGCGCCCCAAAGGAACCCTTCTGGGAAACCCACCTTCACCATCCTCCGTTTATACGCGGAAATCGCCTAATGGACTTCGATATCCTCGTCTATCAATGATAGTTAATGCTTTTTGGCTTAAAATGTTCGCTTAATCAACGCGTCTCAAAATAACCTAAAAAATTTTTATTCTCTTCTTCGCCAGAAAATGAGGAATCCAACCGAAGCGGCAGCAGCACCAGCCACAGCGACAATGTACAGAAGATACTGCGTCACGAACGTCACTATGATGTTCATCCACGTGTCGTTCACCGCGAACTGCCCGAGTGCGCTGGAGGACGGCAAGTACACGCTGTCGCCCGCGAGCTTCGCTTGCACGTGCCACGTTCCCGTGAGGTTGGGGACGAACTCGTACTCGTAGGTTCCGTCCGCCTGAGTGTAGACGTACTTCTTGACCAAAGTGGAGTTTGGCATCGTGAGCTGCAGCTCGACTACCCTGTCAGCTATGGTCGGAGAAACTGTTCCCCGAATCGTCACCTTTCCACCCAAGTCTATGACCTCGACGGATGACACGGCGTCAAGCGAGGTTGTGACCTTCTGAACGGTGAAATTCAGCGCTTCGCTCGTCACGTTGAAGTGGGCTCCGTCTCCCCGCCAGTAAGCCTGGACCGTCCAGTTCCCGATTTTCGTGGGAGCGAACGTGTCGGTGAACGAGCCGTTCTGGCCGACGTAGATGTACCTTGCCTCCTCCGAGCCGTCGCACGAGTAATTCAGGTTCAGCACGGTTCCGCCGGCCGACATCTGCCCCGTCACGACCACCCGCTCGTTGATGTAAATGTTTGAGTCCAGCAGAGACAACGTTAAAGTGGTCACGTCCTTGACCACGTATCTTCCCTCAGCGTCAGCTGAGTTTCCAGCCTCGTCCGAGGCTTCGACCCTGTAATTGACGGTCGTGCCGCCGCTTTGGGCGGGAATCGTCGCAGCGTAGGTAATGTTCACAGCGTTGCTCATCTGGAGGGAGGTTTCCGTTCTCCAGCCGTCAACCGAGTAGTCCAGAGTTACTGTTTTCAGGGTGTCCTGGTCGGTTATGTTCGCTGAAATCGTCGTCTCGTTCACCGAAGCAATCTCTCGGACGGGATTTAACACTTCTATCACGGGAGGGTCGAAGTCGGTTTTAACCATGAACCTCAACGTGCCGTTCCCGTTTTCGCCGATCAGAACGAGGTGGTAAAGAACGGTGTCTCCCTTAAGCGGGGAAGTATAATTGATGAGCATGTCCTGACCGAAGTGTTCGCAGCTCGCTGTCGCCTCGGCGATTTTGTACCCATCGTCATCCAAATTGTACCCGCCGTAGACCCCCGTGGAGTCCAGAGTGCCGTTTAGCCCCGGTTCCCAAGCCAAGGGCACGCCGTTTAATAAGCTGCCTTTGTTCTTGGCGGGGTCAGCCATCACGTAAAGTCTGGCCTCGTATATGTCGAGAGTGCTGGGCACGTCAATCCACACTTCGACTCTGTCGCTGCTTGCTGAGAACTCGTAGGCCCACGAAGTGTTGTAGGCGTGCTCGAAGTTGACCTTGCCCTCTAGGTACTGCTCGTGCCACCTGTTGCACTGGACGTTCTCGATCAGCATGAGGGTTGCTGACGCGTTCCCTTGGCTTTCCTTGAGGTCGTTGACCACGAGGAAGCTGTAGTTGCCCGACTGTTTAGGCTGGAAGAAAGGCTCCGCGACGGTTGTGCCCAGGTGCTCAGGCAGTCCAGCTGCTTCGGTGTGGAGGGTTTCTAGGGTTCCCGACGGGTCGTAGACGTAGATGTCGTAATCCGTGAGGGTTCCTATCCAGTCCCCGTAGAAGTAGACGTGGTAACGGGAAGAGTGGCTCAACGTGTAGACGTAGGTCCAGTTTTTACCCACTGGAATCTGAGAGGCGTTAATCGTCACCAGGTAAACGGGCTTGTTCACGTAGGTCCAGTTTCCGAGGTGGTACGGAACTACGGGGGTGCTCGAAGCCTGAACCTTGCCGCAGCGAATCGTGTTTGTCCCAAAACCGACTAGCATTGCGACTAGAAGAATCTGCAAGACTATCGCGTCTTGTTTCCTATGCAAGTGTCGTCCATCCGTAAATTGGTCAGGACTATGTCGTCTACTTCGAAGACGAATGCTGATGGCTAAAATAGTTATGAACGAAGCGTCCGTATCAAAAATGGCAGAAAATCTGAATTACAATAAAAACGGATGCTGCATTGGATTTTTTAAAAATAGAAAAAGAATCAGTCGAAGCTGATGACTAAGCCTATCCACCGAACGCCGTAGCCTGTACTCGGCTTCTCTATTGCTTCTTGGTCACTACTCCGACGCTGAACGTAAAGCCACAGTTGTCGCATCCGATCGTGTAGCGGCCTGTTGGCCTTAAGCGTCTTGAGCGGCATTTCGGGCAGCTAAGCTTAGTTGCTAGCTCGTCGACTGACTCTTCTGTAGCAAAAAACAGTGTGGGAGGTTTGAAGGCCTTCATGGCGATGTAGAGTATTATCACTACCGCAACGGCAGCGAACACCAGTATCGCGTAGGTTATTGGGTCGTTGATATTATCTGTCTCCTAACAGCTTTGCCTTCGTTTATTCGCTGAAAAGCTTCCCGAAGAACCCTTTCTTTGGTGCCTCTTGCTTGACAACGTCGACCTGCTGTCCTGCTCCAGTGGGACCTTCTAGCACCCCGAAGGGTGAAAGGTTTCCTACCAGAAACGGGCTTTCGACGCCTGCCAAGACCACTGTTGCACGCATGCTGCCTTGCCTTGAGCTGTTGACTCTTGCGCCCCACGAGACCCTTGCGGTTGGAGAAACTCTGGCTATGACTATTTCTCCAGCCCTGTTGACGTCTTCTAGGGTCATGTCGTCGCCACCTTCAATGTGGATCAACGCGCCCTCAGACTTCTTGATGTCGCCTATATCCAGCAGTTGCGCGTTCAATGCTCTTTCGACAGCGTCTTCGACCATTGTGTCTCCCTGACCATCGCCGACACCCATCGCGCACACTCCGCTTCCCATCATGATAGCTTTCAAGTCAGCGAAGTCGAGGTTCACGAGGCTTGGGGTAGCAATGGTTTCAGCGGTGTTCTTTATGAAGGTCGCGATCAGTTCGTTGGTGACTGCGAAGGCTTCTGAAAGCGGCAGGTTACCAGCGACTTTTCTCAGTCTGTTGTTGTCGATCACGATCACAGCATCACAAACTTCGACTAGCCTCTTCAGCCCTTCCTTCGCCTTAACGAGCCTCGCTCTCTCGACAGAGAAAGGAGTTGTGACCACTGCAAGCGTCAGTGCGCCCATCTCTTTTGCGACTTTTGCGATCACTGGAGATGCGCCTGTTCCTGTGCCACCGCCTAGACCCGTCGTTACGAATACCAGTCCAGCGCCAGACAGCAGTTTCTCGATTTCTTCGAGGCTTTCTTCAGCTGCCTTCGCGCCTTGCTCTGGGAAACCTCCGCATCCGAGGCCGCCCGTGACTTTGTATCCGAGCAGTATTCTTTGGTCTGCTTTTGTTATGCTTAGGTGTTGCGCGTCGCTGTTCATTCCGTAGATCCTTGCGCCTGAGACCTCTTTGCCCTTCATCCAAGAAACGATGTTGCATCCGGCTCCACCGATTCCCATTACGGCAATCTGTGGGATAGCTTCTCTAGCAATCTCTTCGATGCTTCGTTCCATTCTTTTCTTCTCCTTTTTGTGTTAATTTTCTATTCTATTTAAGTTCGATTTTTAATTATACAACCGTGGATATAAAGCTTTCCAAGAGTGTCATAAACTAACTCTATTAGTAAACTATATTAAGACACAAGAGTGCGCATATGTATGGCAAGAAAATATCACTATGAGACATCCTAGGAGGCGTCTTAGGAGACCAAAAGAGTTATTAGAAAGTGCATTAATCAATAACTTTTATATACTAAAAAGGCTACACTTTTGCTGAGGAATTCGCCTTGGCCGAGCAAGGAACAGAAACGAAGGATTACGAAGAGATTGTCGTGAAGCTCGCGGTCTCGAAGGACTACCTCAAAAAGCTTGAGCTGCTGATAGACGTGAAAAGAATATTCTCAAGTAGGGCTGAGGCTTTAAGACGATCACTGGAGCTCCTGTTCGAAAAGTACCAAGATGTTTTGAAAGACAGCCAATAAAAATTAATTGAAAGTGACAATAATCTTCGTTCACTCGCCCAACCATTTTTCTATTTTCTAAACCCAGTGAAAAAACTTTTCGGAGAATGGAAAAGCTTCCTCATTCTTTACATAAATTTTCTGATGTATTCTGAAGCGTCTCTTAGTGAATCGTCGATGTTTGAATCCGGCTCAAACTCCATGACCATCGGCCCGTCATAGCCGATTTTCTTCAACGAGTCAATGAACGCTTTAAAGTCTATAACTCCCTTGCCTGGAGTCAATCTGTCGTTGTCTGATAAATGCACGTAAGCCAGTCTTTCTCCAGCTTGCAGAACGGTGTCCTCAAGGGAGTCGTTTTCCGCATGGATGTGAAAAACGTCCGCCATGACGAGAACGTTATCTTCGCCGACCTCGTCCAGCATCCGCAGCGCGTCAGCCATCGTATTGACCAACCCCGCGTTCTTCCTGCAGGCGAATTCCATGACGAAGACCATCCCGTACCATCTACATAATTGGCTGACTTGCCTAAGGCTTTTCACGGCTTGGTTCCAAGCGTCTTCGTATGTAACCTCAAGTTTTGAGCCTTGAAATGCCCATCCAGCTTGGACTATGCCACAATCCAGCTCCTTGGCGATACTCATACAATCAGTCATATAGGAAAATGCCCTTTTTCGGACGTCCGAATTTGGGGAGGCAAAGTATATGCCATGCGTGACGTAAAGGTGCCTCGTTCCTACGGCTGCTACTTTTACGCCAGTTTTTCTTAATGCCTTTTTTATGGGGTCTATCTCTAGTTCGGACGGCCATTCCTTGAAGTTGAGCTCAATGCCCTGATAGTCGAGGGCCGAGGCTTTCTCGACGATTCGGTGATACGGTAGACCCGTTTTTTCGTACATGACCGTGCTGAAACCTAGCTGCAACTCCGTCACCTTTTTGGTTTGACAATAATTCCAGAGTCTACGTAATAAACTTGATTAATGGCGCGAAATAGAAAAAGAGGGGGGCCAAAAATGATAGACTTTAATGCCCGATATGGTGTTCGGTCTTTTTTGGCTATATCATTTTTTTCATTTCGTCTAGCCATGGGTACAGCGTTTTGAGTCTCTTCATTGCTTCCGCGACTTTTTCCTGAGGATACTCGTAGGGCAGAAGTTTGCCGCTGAGGTAGTCTCCGTAGGCCTGCATGTCGAAGTACCCGTGCCCGCACAGCAGGAACAGGATAGTCTTCTTTTCTCCTGTCTTCTTGCACCGCAGAGCTTCGTCGATGACTCCCTTAATGGCGTGGGCAGGCTCAGGCGCGGGGATTATGCCTTCGCTCTGTATGAAGATTTTCGCCGCGTCGAACACCTCAACCTGGTTGTACGCCCGCGTCTCCATCTTCTTCTCCGAGACCAGCCGACTTATCGTTGGGGCAATTCCGTGGTAGCGTAGTCCTCCCGCGTGAATCGGGGCAGGAATGAAGTCGTGCCCAATAGTGTGCATTGGGACCAGAGGTGTAAGTCTCGCGGTGTCTCCGTGGTCAAACGTGTATTCTCCTTTCGTGACTTTTGGGCAAGCTGTTGCTTCTGTGGCGATGAACTTGGCGTCTTTCGGTGCTTTTCCCGTGACTTTGTCGTAGTAGAACGGCCAGAAGAGCCCTGAGAAGCTACTTCCGCCGCCTATACAGCCGAATATCGTGTCCGGGTAATCGTCCACGGACTCAAGCTGCTTTTTCGTCTCTAAGCCGATGACCGTCTGGTGCATGAGTACGTGGTTGAAGACGCTGCCTATGCCGTACTTGACGCCTTCGTTCTTGAGGGCGTCCTCGACAGCCTCGCTTATGGCGATTCCTAAGCTTCCAGGACTGTTCGGGTTCTCCTTGAGGATTTTCCTTCCGCTCTCAGTCTTGTCGCTTGGGCTCGCGTAAACGTTTGATCCGTAGCATTCCATCATTATTCTTCGGTACGGCTTCTGGTCGTAGCTGACTCTAACCATATAGACTGTGCACTTTATCCCGTACATCATGCAACCGAAGGCTAAGGCAGAACCCCACTGTCCGGCACCAGTCTCGGTGGACATGCGTTCTGTGCCTTCCTTCATGTTGTAGTAGGCTTGAGCAACAGCAGTGTTCGGTTTGTGGCTTCCAGCGGGACTAACTCCCTCGTACTTATAGTAGATTTTCGCAGGCGTCTTCAAAGCCTTCTCGAGTTCGAGGGCTCTGAAAACGGGCGTTGGCCTCCAGAGGCTGTAGACTTCTCTGACTTCTTCTGGAATGTCGACGAATCTATCCGCGCTCATTTCTTGCCCGAGGATTGCCTTCGGAAAAATCAGGGGGACGATTCCGGGTCCAGGCGCTTTCTTGTCCGGCTCTATGGTCGGCGGCAGAGGTTTCGGCAGGTCGGGAAGAATGCTGTACCATTGCTTTGGTAGTTCTTCTTCGCTTAGCAATATTTTTCTTTGTTGCACTTTTGTTCACCATTACTTCATTTTGTTATGAACATTTTGCACACACCCGTCATATTTAAAGCTTACGAGTACACTTCTGTCCATAATAGAATTTCACTAATAATGTCACACAAAACAAAAACTCGAATGTCACACAAATCAGACCAGATGATTTCAGAATTTGCGCCCCAAAACAACGGAAAAAGTGCGCCGCAAAACAGATAGGTCTTCGCTAGCAATGAATGACGCTCAAACGCAAAATTCAGTTGCCACTCAAATTAGACAAGACTGCGTATTGTTAGTAAAAACTGCAGAACCATTGTTGAACAAATCAGACCTAGGCAAAAAGGCTGCGTGTTGCCATTTCAATTTATGAGATTATTGTCTAGTACCAGCCTAGGGTTCCTTCCCGCTTCGACCGTTTGACGCCCCACTTGAAGATTTTCATGCCGATGGGGAAGAGGATCACGGCGAAAATGGCGCCTTCAAGGAATTGGATCTGGACCGCGGGGTCGAGGAGCGACGGATTAGTCAGCATCGACAGTCGGCACAGGTGGTAGACCCAAGTCTGCGGGAGGAACCACGAGATCATCGAGACTCCTGAGAAGAATATGGTGTCCAGATAGACGACGGGGAAGGACACCCCAGCGAACAGGTTCTGAAGCACGTTTATCGCCCAAGTGATGGGGTCAATGGACTTCGTGACTATCCGCAAGCCCGTGGAAATCATCGCCAGCCCCATCAGTATGGCAGCAGAAATCACAAAGGCAAGGATGACTGAAGGTATGTTCGGGTTGAGCTTCACGTTGAACACGTAGATGCCGATGACGAGGTAGGGGATGAACGTGATCGTCGAAAAAATGTAAGTCCACGTGATGTTGCCGACGACGAAGACGGGGGTGCTTATGCCCGTCATCAGAATGGTCTCGATCGTCCAAGGGTTCAGCTGGCTCTGGACCCCCTGCACGAGGGGCATGATGAGGTTACCGATCGCTATCCCGACGACCAGGAATGAAATGTAGTCGCTCCCGTACATCTCACTGACAGGCTTCTGCACGTAAGTGGCCCCGACTCCCCACGAGAACACCCCGACGAAAATGTTGATGATTTGGGTGATTACGGCCGTCTTGTACGTGGTCCAGCTGTAGAAGTCGCGCTTCGTGAACGCGGCGATCTGCTTGAGCTCTATTGGGATCTCCATCTCTGTATTCCCTCGAACCTTGGCGTTCCCTCGCCACGCCTTCCAGTCATCGCCAAGAAGGCGTCCTCCAGCGACGGTTCAACAGTGTTCACGGTCTTGATTTTCAGCCCCTGCTTCATGACTATGCCGAGAACCGTCGAGATGTCGATGTTCTTGTCGACCCTGACCGAGATGCCTAGAAAACCGTTGTCAGCGTCGATCTCCGGGGTGACGCCGTGAACCCCCTGAACACACTCGATCTCGTCCAGCATCGCCTCCTGCTCCTTGCCGTAAACGGCGTCGTAGAAGGACACGGTGAAGACCTTCACGTCGAACATCATGTACCTGATCTTGTCCGGGGTGTCGCACGCCGTCACCTTGCCCCTGTCCAGAATCGCGATGCGGTCGCACATCTCTTGTGCCTCATGAAGGTTGTGGGTGCTGACGACGATGGTCTTCGACTCCTCCTTAGCGAGCTTTTCGTGCAATAAGCCGCGGAATTCGGCCCCGGAGCCGGGGTCAAGTCCAGCCGTGGGCTCGTCGAACAGCAGAATGGGCGTGTTCCTCAGTAGGGCCCTGCACAAGAGCAGCTTTCTCTGCATGCCCGTGGAGTAGCGCTGGTAGCTGTCGTCCGCCCTCTCGTCCAGACCCGTGAACTTGAGTAGGTAGTCGATCCTTTCTTTGGCCTCCTCTTTCCTCAATCCGTAGAGCAGAGCGTAGAAGTCAAGGTTCTGGTAGCCCGTCAGCCTCCAGTTGAACCCCCGGCTCTCGGGGAGGACCGCCTGAAGGTTCTTGAGCACTTCGTTAGGGTCCTCCCTGATGTCGAGGCCGTTAACGAACACCTCGCCCTCGTCGTGCAGGACCAGTGTGCAAAGGACCTTGATGAAGGTCGTCTTTCCAGCGCCGTTCGGGCCAAGGATGCCGAAGGTTTCGCCCTTCCTGATTTCGAGGCTGACGCCCCGAAGAGCCTCAATGAACGGTCCCTTCGTCCCCTTCAGGACGCTGAGGAACCCGCCCAAGGACGGGACGCTGCCTCCATGCCAATACATGAACCTGCCTTCCCTGCCCTGCTTAGCGGACGTCGGGTACCTCTTGACGAGGTCCACCGTTTTTATTGCAGCATCCATGTCGCGTCGACTATCCTATTTTCATGGATTCTCGGTCACGTGGACTACTGAATTTCGTGTAAAGTCGTAATGCAGATTGTTCAATCTTTGGTATAAGCGTAAGGTGCTTCCTAAAAAACGAGGGGAGCCTATCCGCCGACCAGCACGGGCACGAACGACACAAGGTCGCCCTCTTTGAGGACTGTTTCGTAGCCTTTGAGGGCGTAGACGTTGCGCCCGTTCACGAGGACAACCAGCGACGAATCCTCCACTTTATAACTGCCTAGAAGGTAGATTCCTGAAGCTCCAGCCTTTCCTCCCAAAAACAGAATGAGGTCACGCACTTTCGCTTTGTCCTTTAGATTAATGGCTGTTTTTTCTTTGAGGAACCGCTGCATATCCCCGAAGCCCTTAACTTTCACTTTCAACTCCCAGCCACCCTCTGATTAATTCGGTTAAAAATTCTAAACTTTAATAGAACGAATTAGGGTTTCCGAATCTTAGCCAATGCTTTGTCAACGTCGGGCAGGCTCAGCTTTTTCAATACACTGGATTTGGGGATTCCGTCCTCATCCCACCCAATTGCCTCGTAATACTCGCGTCTTCGCCTGTCCATGACTTCCTTGGTTATGAATGAGCCCTTGTGCGGTCCTGACGGTAAAGGTTCGTAGAACCTTGGAGGATTGTCGTCGTCCTTCAGGGGCTCCCACCTAACGTCAGGTCCGCCCAGCAGCTCAGCCGCCCTCTGGATGTGGACGATTCTGTGCCCAAGTGTGCGCTTCCACTCCTCCTCAGTGATGTCCCAGCCCGTCACCGCCCTCATGAACCTCCAGTCAAGCCCGTTCAAACCCCCACCCCACGCAATAACTGAACAGTAAACAGCGGAGTCGCTGAAGACGGTGCCCATGTCGCCGTAGGCATCGCTCACGGTCGCTGTGTGGTCGCCCCCTTGAACTGAGCAAGCATAACAAACGTCGTGAGTGTAGTCCTCGTCGCTTCGGGTCCCGTGAGCACCTATTTCAACACCTTTGACATGGACTGCGTACGGAAGCACGTTGACTCCCTTAAGCTCAGAGATTTTCAACGCCGCCCTGTAGGTTCCCTCGGCGAGAATGTCGAAGTAATTGCCCTTCCTTGACACGATTCTCTTCGCTAACTCAGCCAAGGCGTCTACGTCGCCCCACTTCAGCTCCAGCCCTCCCAAGTCAGCCTTCGTCAGCACACCCCTCTGATAAAGCTCCGTGGCGAATGCAAGGAGGTTTCCCCCGTTAATCCCCGAATAGCCGAGGTCCTCGATCAGTGAGCTTAGGTGGATGATGCCGCCCGCGTCATACACGCCTACGTTCGGACCGAGGTATGCCTCCAGCTCGTAGTCCGGATTGTCGGTTATCGCCCCCTTGTACGGACCCGCCTTGACGACAGCTAGCTTCATGCAGGTTACCGCGCAGCCATAATCTCCCCAGTAGCGTTTCACCCAGTACCTGAGGTCGAACCTTGGTCCGCCTATCGACTTCTCGTCGTGCCACTCCTCCTGCCAGTTCCGAACAGGCTCTGAGCTTCTATCTGCTCCTACCTCGTAGCCAACGTATCCAGTGCCCCACCTGCGAATCCTGTCACGGCTCACAGAAAGCGAGAGCTTCTCGTATTCCTGAATAAGTTTCTCAACTTCTTCAGGATCTGAGACTGCTGGAAGCGGTCCATTCCCCTTTGCAACGATCGCCTTCAAGTTCTTGGAACCCATAACTGCCCCATACCCGCCGTATCCCGCTGCGTGGCTCCACTTCTGCTGGACGCAAGCAGCCCTGACCATGTTGTCTCCAGCTGGACCCGTGTAGAGGACGCCGGGCTCTTTTTGGAGTCCAAGCTTTTTGTGGCGGTTGTCAAGTTCGTCTTTGGCCTCCTTGGTCAAGGTTTTCAGGGTCGTCTTGCTGTCTTTCTGCCACACATGTTTGGCGCTCTTGATCTGCACTTCGTCATTGTCGACGAATATGTACACGGGCTCCTCTGCCCTTCCAGAAACGATTATTCCGTCCCACCCCGCGCATTTGAGCTCAATCGCGAATTCCCCGCTGACCGTGGAGCCGACGATGCCGTTGCTTTGGGGCGACTTTCCCGTGACGCATATTCGGGCGCCGTGGAAATATCCCGTGATGGGTCCAGTGAGAGTCAGGAAAAGGTTTTCGGGACCCAAAGGGTCAACCTTTTCCCATTTTGAGCCTAGTCGGTCCCACAGAATCCTTGCCCCCAAACCTCTGCCGCCGACATATTGGCGGAGAACTGAGTCTTTAATGCGTGTTTTTGTTATTTTTTCGTTGCTCAGGTCTATGTCTAAATATTTTCCAGCGCATCCGCCGATCATCCTAAATCAGCTCCTCAGCTTTTTCTCCGTACAAGTTTTCGGCAACGTCCCGAGTTATCTCCTCAGGCGTCCTGGCGAAAAGGCTGTGCGATACGGACGGAGCTTCACGTACAATGCGAAGCGCATTGTATCCTGCTTTTATGCAGACCTTCACGCACTGCGGGTCGCCATCGCACAGGTCGCAGATGAGGGCGTACTTCTCCTTCGGGTGAATGTGAGGAATCTTCCCGGGGCAAGCCCGTATGCAGGCGCCGCAAGCCGTGCATTTCTCTCGGTCCACGATTACCGCTGATGTCTTCTCGCTCACGGAGAGAGCGCTGAAGGGGCACGCTTTCACGCAGTAGTATTCTTTGCACTGGGCGCAGAGGTGAGGCACCTCAACTCCGGGGACGAGCATGAAGACTCTCACTCGGGACGCTTCGGGCCATATCCGCTTCTCGTGGCGCATCGAACAGGCTATCTCGCACCTCCTGCACCCCGAGCACTTTAGGTGGTCGCGACTTATCCAATCCTTCTCTGCGTCCGCCACGTTTCCCACCTTAATATCTGGTAAAAATAGCTTAACAAAATATTAAGCTTTACAATTTTCAACAATAAATTTCCCAGAAGACATTTTTCGGAGGATGGCGGGCCCGGCGGGAGTTGAACCCACGACCCCCGGATTAAAAGTCCGGTGCTCTATCCTGGCTGAGCTACGGGCCCGTGCTTGTTGTGTTTAGGGTTTTTCGGGAAATAAAGTATTTCGAGGTTATTTAGAGTTTGCGTTTGGACAAACAAAATATAGTTCTGGGAGTAAAGTATCCTGCGGAAAGGGCATGTCCGTCAAAGCCGTGCTGGAGAAGCTTGTGCCACAGAAAATTATTGGTCCTTCGCCAGCCTTCACGGTTTTCGACGCCATAAAAATGCTGGAAACAATCGCGGAGTCGGGTTCCATAGGTCGCGGCTCGCTTTCCAAGAAACTGGAGCTCGGAGAAGGCACAACCAGAACCCTGATTTCGCGGCTGAAGAAGGCGCGATTGATGACGATCTCCAGAAGGGGATGCGTGCTGACTGAGAACGGCAAAAAGTTTTGGGCCCAAATCAGATCTCTGATTCCAGTCACGCTCAGGATTGAAGGCAACGAGCTGACTTTCGCAGCTCACAATATGGCCACGTTAGTCAAAAACCGAGCTTCGAAAGTTGACAAAGGCTTGGAGCAGCGGGACGCAGCGGTCAGAGCGGGAGCTTCGGGCGCAACCACCCTAGTCTTTAAAGACGGCAGGCTCGTTCTCCCAACTCTGAGTGACGATGTCTCGAAGGATTACCCGAAGGTTTTTAGCCAGATAATGCGGCTCCTGAAACCAGCGGAGAACGACGTCGTAATCATAAGCTGCGGAACAAGCCTCAAAGCTGCTGAATACGGCGCCTTGGCTGCGTCTTGTATTCTACTCTAGTTTATGTGGATGTTGAAGAACTAGTAGGTTATTTTTTCTCCGCCTGTGAAGACGCGCTCCAGCTCCGCGTTCAGCTCGATCAGACCCTCGTTGGTTTTCGATGAGACGGGAACTAGGGGGAGGCTGAGGTCCAAGTCGTGGATAACTTCAGTCATCCTCTGGCTCAGCAGACGCTTTGTACCCTCAAGCTTCTCGTTTATCGCCAGCTCCAGAGATTCTGGGGTTTCGGACCAATCGAGGACCGACTCTAGCTCCGCTTCGGGAAGCAGGTCGCACTTGGACAGGACGTGAAACTGGGACAGCAGGAACCGCGTTTGGACGGCGGCGGAAAGCAGCATGTTCGACACGTAGTTCAGAGGGTTCGACGAGAAGACTGAGTCGAAGAGGTACACGATGGCCTTGGGCTCGTTGCTGATCGTCTGGGCAATGTACGGACCGCTGACCCTGAAGGCGAACAGCTCCATCTGCCCAGGCGTGTCCACGATGAGCATGTCGGGCTCCATTTCCTCGATGTCCCTCTTCAGCCTCCCGATTTCGCCCGCGATGAGGTCGGCAGCCATGAGGAGCGCCCCGTTCGGTCCAAGTTTATACTCTTCCATGACTGCTTCGATGGTGATGTAGTCGCGGATGTCGATGTCGGGCGAGTAGGGCAGAGAGGCGACGCCCGGGTCAAGGTTCAACGTGGCAACCTTCTGCTTCTCACCCCTCATCCTCTCCACAAAAGCCGAAGTCAGCTGAGACTTGCCTGAACCCGCGGTTCCAATTATAAACGCTGTAAATACCATTCACCCGATCCTCCAAATCATTTCATTAATCTCAACGTTACGACTCGATGGGCTTAACCTTGCCGCCTTTCTCCTGAATCATTTCTGAAATCTGGATGACGACGCGCCCGATTCTCTGGCGGGCAGCCTGCGGGTTGTTTGAGGTCGTCGAAAGGTGGATCTCAAGGTGCGGGACCTTCTCGGAAGCCTGCACGTGCGACTTAATATAGACATAAGGATTGTCGCGCATGACCTCGTCGATCATCGGCGCCAGCTGCGACTCAGGCATCGCCCTAACGTCGAGGCTTGCCTCGAAGAACATCAGGTCTCCCGAAGCCTTCCTCAAAAGAGGCTGGACCGAACCGTCGAAAATCGCCATCATCTCCGAAGGTACCCCCGGAAGCATAATCATCTTCACGCCGCCCTCTTCGACGAGGACGCCTGGAGCTGTGCCCACGGGATTGACCAGCGCGGTCGCTCCTTCGGGAAGCCTAGCCATCTTCACTCGGTGGGGGGTCATCTCGAACTTGTCCACGCGTCCTTCGTCAACGTATTGGCTATATTTCTTTTTCACCATGTCCATGGCTTCCCTGTTTTCTTCGAGCCCGCGCCCCAGTCCCTTGGCAATTCCCTCGAGGGTCATGTCGTCGAACGTTGGACCTAGCCCGCCCGTCACAAGGACGAAGATGGGCTTGCGCTGGATTGCCTCCTTGACCGCCGCTGAGATGTCTTCGAGGTTGTCGCCGACAACGGTGACTCTTTTCACGTTCAACCCTAGGGGCGTGACCCTTTTCGCCAGCCAGTGCGCGTTGGTGTTTAGGGTTTTTCCGATCAGGAGCTCGTTCCCGACGCACAAGATTTCGACGTTAAGGTTCGTCAACAAGAATCCTCCAAACAATCAATGGACAGCGCAGTCATAGCCTTAACCTAATCTGAACGAGACGATTTATAACTGTGCTGCATGAAAATGGCTACGTTAACGAGCTGTCTTCTTCGATGGCTGTTTACTTCTTTTTAGAGAGCCACCACTCGAGGTACTCTTTCCTGGCCTTCTTCCTCTCGTCCTCTTGGGGCTCAGCGCGTTCCCTCTGCTTGTCGCGCATCTCCATGAGCTCCTGGTGAGAAAGGGTCAAGCCGCAGCTCTTGCACGAGTAACGCTTCACAAGGCTAACGTAGTGCATTTCGCCCCCGCACTCGGGACAATAGGGCATGCTTTCAATCCGACCTCGGAACGGTCATATCTAAAACGAGCCCAGAAGAAATACCTTTTGGAAAACCGAGAAGCCTAAACAAAACCTTTAAAGACCAAGAAGCGCTTTTGGAATTGGAACCGAATCTGTGCCGGGAGCAAGCCCGTTGCCAAGCCTGAATGGAGGCTCAATAAGGGGTGGCAGAGCGGAAATGCGCTGGACTCGAGATCCAGTGACTCTCGGGTCGCAAGGGTTCGAATCCCTTCCCCGGCGCCAGACCACTTTTTTTCATACATAAAGCCTTAAGTGAGTAATTCGATTATCGTGCAATAAAATACATCGAAGAAAAATACTAGAGGTTTCAACTGTATGCCGAAATACGAGTATGGGAGAATCGCCAAACTTTCAGAGGGTCTGAAAAAGGCGAAAGTTGACCCGAAGATCATTAGGAAAATAATGGAAGGCGGAGAATCCATACGGAAATCAACGCCGCCAGAAAAAAAGACTGAGTGGCTTAGGGAAGCTATGCTCCGCATGGACAAGCTCCTCGACCTCGACATCCGAAGGACTGTACGCGAATCCTGCGCCTGCTGCTTGGGCGGTAAACGCCTCAAGCTTTCAAAGGCAATCGCTAAGCAGAACGATACATTAGAAGAACGCATTAGGGCAGCCAACGAGACCAAGTTCGTCTTCGGCCACGAAGTGACGATGCAGAACGACGGGCGAATTCTAGTCCGCTTCGCCCCCGAAGGGTTACTGGGATACTATTGCGCCTGCTTAGGGCGTAACGTCAAGGAGCCGCTGTCTAGAACCTACTGTTTCTGTTGCGGCGGGCACGTGAAGCACCACCTTCAAATCGCACTCGGACGAAACCTTCTATGCGAAACACGCTCAACCGCCCTTTCGAGCGGAGGAAAAGAGCCCTGCACCTTCATTTTCACAATAAAGGACTAGAAACGTCTCTTCACACCTGTATTTTTAAGAGACCTTTTTAATCTTAGCGGAAACATCTTGACTGAACTTGCTGATGTAATCCGCAACGTACGCTGCCATGTCCATCTTGGCGTTCTCGATTAGGGGCGTCAGGTCCATGGCGAAGATGGTCGCCGTTGTGACGTCGGTGCTGTGAGCCTCAAGGTACGTGGCGTTCGCCCTCCTCCTCCCCGCGGTAGCGAGGTCGTACCTTTTGCCGCCGCATACCTGAGAGTCGAACACGCTCGAGAGGGCTGCGGCGAGGTTCTCGTGCGCGGCAACATCGAACACGACTTTGTCCTCGTCAGGCACCCAGTCGAGGCTCCTCCACACCTCGCAGCCGTAAAGCTTCTGCGGGCGGCATTCCTTTGGAAGCTCCCTTAAGGCTTGGATGGTTCTGACTGCGACTGCTACATGTGTTTCGTGCTTGTCGGCAAGGTTGTGAGTGTAAATGAAAGCGGGTTTAGCCGCCGAAATCAGCGCTTTCAAGTCGTCCTTTACGTCTTGGTTCTTCGGGTCCTTCACCGCGGAGCTCGGGTAATCCAGCAACGCCATCCCGCTGTACCCGCCGACCACCGCGGCCTTCTTCTGTTCTACTCTTCTTACCTTCTGCATGTCGTCGTCTGTGTAGGAGGCATAGACGCCGTCACGTGGGCTGCCGCTTCCGTTGGTGACGGTCACGCCGAGGAAGCCCTTGTCGCCCTTCATGAAGCACTCGAGGATTCCGTGGTAAGCCATTATCTCGAGGTCATCCTGGTGCGCTCCGACGCCCATGTGCGTCGTCCTCTTCAGAGACTGCTCAACCGGCTTGCCGTCGGGAACAAAGAACTCAGCGCCGACGTTTTTGAACTTCATGTATCAACACCCTCAACATATTCATGATTTGTTGTGCTACTTAAGCGCGGGGAGACTCGCTGCCGCGACGGCTTGGCCGACCCGCCTGTTCGACTCGTCCGGGAGGTGGATTTTCATCTTGGCTGCCAAGTCAGGGAACTCCGAGTCGAGGACCT